>Ga0315900_10000232_pt1 | contig 98730 bp, 140 predicted proteins | sample LakEriMetagenome_FD_203521 | JGI IMG/M metagenome (GOLD analysis project Ga0315900, IMG submission 203521) | Freshwater fungal communities from buoy surface, Lake Erie, Ohio, United States - Buoy 12 MA114 | ecosystem: Environmental > Aquatic > Freshwater > Lake > Lake biofilm | place: USA... | reverse complement strand
GCAGCGGCCAGGTCATCGTGCATCTGTTGGGGCATCAGCCCCATGATGTCATCATCGCTAGGCTCCCCAGCGACGGAGGCCGGTTCCCTGCCCTCGGGCACAGCCGGTCCATCGCCTGCAGCCAGGGCAGCGCGGGCGCGGTCCGCTACGCCAAAGTCAATCTCTACGGCTTCGCTGAGCGACACCAGATCGCCCTTCCAGTCGTACTGCCACGGCAGCTCATCCCATGCTTCCAGTAGCTCAGCGCATAGAGCTTTCCAGTCAGTGCTCATTGGTCGTCTCCGTGGTGATGGTGGTGATGGTGATTAGGGCGGGGCGACGATTCCAAGCGTTTATGGCCGACTGCCGAAACGGTTGCCAGTAACTATCAGGCAGCTCCTCCTCTGGTTCTGGGGCGCGATCACCAAAAACACAGGCGCTGCAACTGGAGCAGCGAACAAACCACAGCAGTCTGTGATCTTCCAGATTGGCCCGGCTTCCACAGAATGGGCAGGGCAAAAGGGTTGACTGCGGCATAGGCCCCTCCCCCTGCGGCTCAGCCAGGGCGGCGCGGGCGCGGTAGAGCAGGGAGCGATCGTGCATCGGGCTGGCTGTTTTGTAGCCATGCAGCTCATTGGTCAGCTCAGTACACAGTGCTCTCCAGTCAGTCATCAGTCGTCTCCGTGGTGTTGGTGGGGTCGGCGGACAGCTCGGGGGTAGTGTTCTCGACATAGGCTGTGGGCCGCCGCTCGCCACTGGTGTCCCACCACCAGTCACCCCAGAAGGTCCAGCTACTGCACGTTCGGCGGGTGTCAGAGTTGACCCAGGCAAAGCGGCCAATGTTGCCATTTCCGTGGCGGTCCAGATAGATAGGCGAGATGGCCATAGCTGTAGAAGATGATCGGTCTTATGGAGTGGCGGTCAGTCAGGCAGCGCCTCAAGGGCGTGGCGGATCGCATTGGTCTGAGCGCCGTTCCTGGGAACTGCATCGCCAGCCTGAATAGCGGCCAGCGCTTCAAGCGCCTGCTCCTTCAGGCTTTGCGGCTTCGGGCGGCGGGCGGCGCGGAGGTGGCCAATTCGGGTTTCAAATAGGCCGTTGTTGCGCAGCCACTCACAGCACGCTTCCAGCTCCTGATCGGCGCCCCAGCGGGCGGCTTGGGTGGCGATGTGCTCATCCCGTGCATCATCAATGTCGCAAGGGCACGGATTTTCGTCATCAGGGAATGAATTGAGCGCTTCGTCTCTCCATTTCTCCACCAGCTCAGGAGGTGGGGTGACTGGATGTTCCATGGTGTTAGTGGTTTGCTTTACTGCTGGATGGCGAGAACACCCTGCAGAAACTCGCGAGCCTGCTCGTCGCCCTCAAAGAAGTGACTGTGCGCTTCTGCGCCGAGCAGGTACAAGCCAGCAACTTCCGTGCCCAGCGCGGACTCAAGAAGTCGGCCGGGTTCACCGGCTAGATGCACGGCCCATCCGGCCATGCAATGCGTGGTTTCACATGAATGCCAGGCAGTCATCTTGAGCGCATTTGGCTTTAGCGCTGCTCGGGCAACCGCCTGCAATCGCTCCGAGGCATCGGCCGCAACAGGGAGGCCAACGGCATCCTCCAGGTAGGCACCCCTCAGGTCGGCATCCCTCAGGTCGGCACCGCTCAGGTCGGCATCCCTCAGGTCGGCATCCCTCAGGTCGGCACGCCTCAGGTCGGCACGCCTCAGGTCGGCACCGCTCAGGTAGGCACCCCTCAGGTCGGCACGCCTCAGGTCGGCACCGCTCAGGTCGGCATCCCTCAGGTCGGCATCCCTCAGGTCGGCATCCCTCAGAATTAGCCGCTGGCCAGCGGCGTCGCCACTCAGCCACTTCTGATGGCTCGCGAGTTGTTCGGGTGTTGGCAGTGATGTCATGGATGGATTGCACAGGTGAGTTCAGTGTTGCCAGCGACTTCAGGTGATAGCCCACGAAGTAGCCGCCGTGATCACGCCGGACCCAAGCGACACGCCATCAAGCACGAACGCCGTATCATCACCGCAATAAACAATGGTCGATCCATTGGATTGCGCGTAGCGATAGCTAGCACCGTGCGTAAGTTTCACCCTGTCCTCCGCAACAGAGAAGTCCATAATTCTCGCGTAATCATTCGGACCGCCACCGACATAGCACCCAACTACATCGAAAACATCATTTCCACGACCGCCCCAGAGCTTGTCGATTTCTCCGCTGCCGATCCCGCCAACCAGCGTGTCATTGCCCGCGCCGCCCTGGAGCAGATCGTTTCCGGCGCCGCCACGCAGCAGGTCGTCGTCAGCGCCTCCCCCGAGGCTGTCATTGCCTGCTCCGCCGATCAGGGTGTCCCGGCCTGCCAGGCCGCAGAGCAGGTCATCTCCCTGGCCTCCTACGAGGCTGTCGTTGCCATCGCCGCCGATCAGCGTGTCATTGCCCAGGCCGCCGAGCAGCGTGTCGTTGCCGGCGCCGCCGTCAAGGCTGTCGTTGCCAGCGCCACCATCAAGGCAGTCACTGCCGGCATCTCCAAGAACAGTGTCATTGCCACCGAGGCTTGAGATTGCGTCGCTGACGCTTGTGCCAACAATGCTGTCGGCAAATTCGGTGATGGGAAAACGGGGAACCGAGGTCATGGGATTTGCGTTGGTTGGATTGAGGGAACGGGGTGGAGCAGGCCGATGAGGAGCGAGAACTGATAGCCGCCCGCAAGCCCGATCATATCACGGAATGGGAGGGCGGGCCATAGCAGCGCCATCGCTTACTGAATTTGGATCGCCGGAATCGCCGGAACCTACCTGCCAAGGAAAACCGACTCAGTTGAAACCTTCCTAAAGGCTCGCAAAAAAGATCCAACAGAAGATCGGAATGCGTGCCCTTGTGGGTTTCGACCAATTACACGGTATCCACCGTAAATGACAACGTAGATTCCTACCTCCGGTTTACTCCTAGATCGCCAAACCGATCCGGTTTCAATGCCTGGACTGAACTGTGGCTTTGGTGCAAGACTGACTACATCACTTACAGCCCTGTGAGCGCGAAGCTTATCACCAAGACCCTCCCAGGCTTCATCATTCAGGTACTTGCAGCAAGCCTCTCGCTCAACCTGTCGTTCACGCTGCTCCAAGGCTGCCAGTCCATCAAAAGCAAGTTTCTCTGCTTGGTCATAGGTCAGAGTTCCATCGTCCTCTTGGTAGCGATAGGTTCGATCGCCCATGCGAGCGCGCAAGCTGTAGAGCGCCTCTATTGCCGCGTGATTGGCGGCAAGTCGAGCAATTTCGTAAGCTGCAGCTTCTGGCTTTTCTTTGGTGCCAAACAGTTGCTCGAACCATTCGCCAACAAGCTCAAAAAGCTCTTCCCTCAGGAAATGCGGCGTAGCTTCATGACATGAGCCAGACGAAGTAGTCGAAGACTGTCCAGACAAAGGAAAAGCTTCCTGGGATCTCCCAGATGTCGCGTTCGTGGATTGTTCCGTCATTGTTGAATAGCTGAATTTCAAACCGACCCTGGTTGTGCCAGTAAAGGCGGCCAATGCGACCGCCACTACTTGTCACATGGATGAAGTTGTTGTCTTCCGGCTCATAGAGAGCATTCGGATCATCAAGCGAGAGATTTTCAAGTGGATCTTTCCACATCACTTCAGCTTTTCAACTTGAGGTTGAAGCATCATCAGCAGCTTTTCATTGTTCAAGGCGACCGATGCAAGGGAAAGCCCAGAGAGAAGGGTCAGTGCGATAGCAGCCCATAGACCGAGTGACGGATCTGCTTGGCTGCGATTTCTTGCAGCAATAGACTGCCACCGAACATCACGCTGATACTGCTGTCCCCTATCCCAGCGATCATGCCTGCCCAGGTGATGCTCCTTTCTCGCGCTCAAGATCTGGCGTGATGTCAGAAACCCCAGTGATGATGGTATTTGGGTGCCTGAACGTGAAGGATTCGACTGACCGCTCTTCTGTCCATCCGGTAGGGGATACCCACTCGGTTTCGTGTTTGATCGCATGGCCCTCGTTGGTTGTTGTGTAAGAAATCAGTAGAACTGGCATCTTGTTAGGTCGGCGACTATCCGACTATAGATGGATTGCGCTCAGCTGCCGTCAGCGCCTCCGCTCCGTCTGGATACTGATTGACGGAATCTTGTTGAGCTGGCCTTGGAAACTTGGCGATGAAGCCAACGTCATCTGGAATGTAACGAGCGCCGAAGTACCCAGCCACATGATTCCAAAAGCTCTTGCTGGTTTCTTCGTAGCGAACGAACTCTTGACCTGGATACGCCGGCTTGACTTCGTATGGGCCGTCGATGTCGCAATCAATGTCAGGCTCGGCAATCCACAGGGCAACCGCGAAACCATCTTTGATAACTGCCACGGCAGTAACGGCTTCGTCAAAGCAGCTGCGAACTTGACGAATGAATTCAGCCAGTGAACTGACTTCTTCTTTTGTGTTGATCGACTGGTAGGGGCCGTAGGGCTTGTGGGAAAGGATTTCAATAGTCATCGCAATTCCTCAGGTGGCGGATTGGACAGACTGCTCTTTGCTGGCGTACTTCTGCACAATGTCAGGAAAGGCGGAACACAGGCGCCGGTAGTTGCCGGGATCGGCGGCAACCATTGCGTCGGCGAGCCTGGAGACAAAGTTGCCGCCATAGCGACGCATGTTGTCAACCAGGGGGAATTTTGCGGGGGCTTGCATTTGTAGAATCGTTGGTTGGTGGGGCTGCTGGGTTGCAGCTGATGGAATCTTACAGGTAGGCGGCCATGCCGTCAATACTCGACCCATTCAACGACGGGGCGGGTCTTGCAAACTGCCAGCTCGGCCAGTTCCATGTAGGGGATCGGGACGACGGTTCCATTCTTCGCATCCGTCTTTGTGACAAGAAAGCAGTGCTTGTCGCGATAGGGGTCGTGGAAGCGCCTCCAGGGCGTGCTGCCCTGAAACTTGCTGGCTTCACCCATCCACCGGGCCACCAGCACCTGAACCGGGGCCAGGCTGGCAAGGCACCCGGAGGTCCACTTGGGACGGTCCGAGAGGCGGCAGTAGGCCGGGCTGAGGTAGCTGCCCATCTGGGTGACGATCCAGTAGGCCGTGTGGCCCACGGGGAGGGTGCGGAGCTTGTCGCGGTCGTGAATCGCCACGTCGGTCCAGTTGTGCTGGATGATCGGCTCCGCGATCAGCATCATCTGCTCATGGAGGGTCCGAGCAACGGGCTGCTGCCGCTCCATCGAGTGATGGCTGATGAGGTTTGTGACGGCTGGTTGGGATGCCATGGCGTTCTGCGGGAACTTGCAGATCCTACCGCGCAGCCGACCTGCAAGCCGGTGTCAGGCGATACCGTTGCAAATCGTCATCCCTACAGCTCCGGGATCGGCGGAAGATCAAGACAGGGGTACATTCGCTTGTCAGATAAACGATTCCAGTTAGTTAGCACGTTGCCAAGTGGCTCAAATGGCTCAGTCATAATGTGCCCCATTTTCGAGTAAGGGCAGATCCAGTCAGCTACGCGATTGTCAACAAAGATACGTGGATACTCATGTTTAGTGCCGATCCAGATACAGCCAATATCAGTTGGTCGATGTCTTTGCAAGCAGCGAATGAAGGGATAGAACGCTCCCTCCAGTGCAAACTTTGGCGTGGTGAACATTCCACCCCAGCCAAGCTCGTCAATCTTCTTCAGGTTTTCAGTAAAGTATTCACCGTACAGAAACTCAAGCTTACAGAACCGTTGAGCAACCGAGTCGGATTCATAACAGTTCTTGAATTTAACAGTTAAAGATCTGTCAGGGCATAGAGCCTTTCTGCACAGGGCAATTCTGTTGATAGTTTGTGAAGAGGTAAACTGTGGCCATCCTGTTGCGGTGTATCGCTGGTGGTATTGAACTGCTCTTGCCACAGCTTCGGCTTCGTGAAAGGATTTAGCTCAGTGTACTCGTCTATTTCCCGCTGGCCGTATGTGATGACGATCAACCTGAGTAGATAATGATTTAGCTCTTTCGTGTATCGCTGCGGCGGAAAGCTATCAAGCCATTTAAGTATCAATTTTGACTTCGCGGCACAGTTTGCCCAGTATTTTCTTAGCGACACAGCCTGCTCTTGCCTGATAGGCGTCGCAATCATGCCAGATACTGGACAGACGAACTCAAGCCTCCCTGGCGCACCGTATCCACGAACAGCGTAAAACTGATACCATTTCCACTTTGCACGTCTTGATGCCTTGTGAATCTGAATAGATAGCATCATCCTGATGTTATAGAGCGCTCTGTACTTCCACTGCTGGGTGCCGACGTATGGCTTCGGCTTGGCCGGTTGATCCTTGGGGACGATCAGGATGCGGTACGGGAACCTCGTCTTCCCCTTGAATGTTCGCGCCAACTGACAAAAGGTTGATTGTGATGTAAGATAGCAGGCATGGATCGCGCTTCTTACCGATTTCTAGTCCTCAGGGGGGATTCACTCCCTGCGGTTGGCTGCCTTGAGGGGTGGATAGGTGGAAATGCGTCCGCACTCCGGCACCTGGAATCCATGTATCCAGACTGGACTCAAATCACATTGAACAAGGTAAAAGATGTTTCCACTTGCAGACTCGGAACGCGAAGAGATCTCTGCAGCGTTTGACGAAGCTGAACGGAAGCTAGCAGAAGCGGCCCAGGCAGTTCAGGAACTTAATCAAGTCCTGAAAACCAAGGCCGCTTTTATTGGCAACGCGAGAATTAACAAGATCAGAAACGCCAGCACTCCTGTTGGGGCTGGCGTTTTTGAGCTGTCAGTTCAGAGGTGCAAGATGCTCAAGTTTGGGGCTGCAAGAGCGCTGAAGTAGTCAGACAAGATCAGAGAGGTCAGGGGGCTGGTAGTTCGGCCCCTTCAGGATCTTGCCATCTTCCCGATAGATGGGCTTTCCGTTTGAGTCGAGCTTGCTCATGTTTGAACGGAAAACGCGACACATCGCTTCTTCAAGGTCGATTCCCAAGAAAGCTGCCATCTGCTCGCATACAAAAGCAAGATCAGACAGCTCCTTAATAACGCACTCCTTGGCCTGGCGAACAGCGTTGATGTCGCTATCAGAGGATTCCCCACCCTCCGACAACTTCACCCACAGGTCAAGGGCTTCCTTGAACTCGTTGCCCTCTTCTTGAATCAAGCCAAGCTGCATCCTGAGAACCGACAGCGATTCGGGCGGGATGCAAGCTACGCCGGCTTGAATTGTCTTTTGACCAAAAGCGCGCCGAAATTCAATAGCCTGTTGTGTACGATTCATGTTCGTCAGGCGAATCTTGCAGTAGTGATGCTGTTGCTGATGTGACGCCAGTGGTTGTCGAACGTATCAGCGAAGCGCACGCCAGTTCGCCACCACAGACGAATCACCGACCTGCGCTCACTCCTGGGCATCTTGCTCCAGCTTGCTGCAAGATAGGCAGCCTCAGCCCTTTGAAGATCCGAAAGGCTTGGTCGTGCAGCATTACTGCTTGCATCAGTTTCTGACATTTTCAGGTAAAAAAATGGCCCCGGTTTCCCGAGGCCGTTGACTCAGTGGAAGTGGATCAGAGATCCAGATCGCTCTCGCCATCCAGGTCGTCGCTCAGGTCGGCTTCAACCTGATCAGAGGCTTCCTTGACGCCAGCGGTGATCACGATCTGACCGGGCGATGCTTCGATCTTGACGTAGGAATCAACGTCCTCGCCGAAGGGGAAGCCGGCGATCGTGGTGTGACGGCCGCCAACCACAATGTTGCCGGTCTTGCCGATCTTCACAACCGGGCTGCGGTTGGTGCGGCGATACGGACGCGAGGGGGGAGCCAGCTTGATGCCGGTCTGAGCTTCAAGCGAAGCCTTCAGGAATTCGTTGAGGTCCGCCTGGGTAACACGGACTTCGACATCACCAGTGGCATTGTCGGTGATTTCGGTGTAGAAGCCGCAGGCCTTGGCGACAGCATCAATCTGGCTGCCTTCCATCTCGGCCATCTTCTGCTTGATTTCAGCAGACGACAGCGGAGTGCCCTTGGTACGGGTGGTGGCCTTCTGGTTTTCGGCGGGAGCTTCGGACATTTGTTGGGTAGTGGAACTATCGGTGGTGGTTTCAGCCGACTCGGCGGCGGCTGCTTTTCGGCGGGGCAACGTGAAAAGCCGTTGACGACCAAGAAATCATACCTTGCAGGAGCGGAACGCGCAAGCCCAGGCGCTCACCTTTTTTGAGGAGGCCACCACGGCAGCAGATACAGGTACGTCCGCTGCTGGTCTGTTGGAGCCGGCTGCCACCATGTCACAGCTCCCGGCAGGCGTGAACAACGGTCGTCCACCAGAACGCCAGCCTTGACAGCTGCATCGAGCACGGCACCTGACAAATTGTCAACATCGCTGCGCCCGTGGCCATGAAACTCGATGCCGACCAGGGCATGATCCAGCGGCTCGCGCCCCTGCCATTGCTGCTGGAGGCTGGCCTGGGAGGCCGCCAGCCAGGCCCTGTACTTCGGTGAGGTGAACGATCGGCCCTGCCCCTGCCGTGGCCGCTCCTTGGGCTGCAGGGGGCCATCCAGAGAGAGGGTGAGCCAGTCAGGCCCATTCGGGCCGGGCTGCAGCATCATCATCATCAGCGCCTGAATCCCCTGCCCTGGCGGCACGCGCATTGGCGCAATGACTCAAAAGGTTCAACGCAAGAATCCTAGACTTAGCCGGACCGAAACGCTCAAACAAGATCTTGCCAGCTTCCTCAAGCTGCAAGTTAGTCGGATTCTTGAATAGCTTGATCGGCTTGAGAGCTTGCTTCTTTTCCGCATAACCCTCAGCGTAATAGCATTCCTGTATGTTTTTATACTTTCTTCCTGGGCCTACATCAGCAAGCAGTGACGGCTGCATCTGGTATAGATACTTAATAGTGCGATAGTCAATAATCTTATCGTACTTTCTTTTTCTTCTATCTTTCGCAACAGATGCAATCAAGCGCCTGAACTCAAAAAACTCTGGCGGAAAGTCGAATGACTTGTCTTCTTTCCTGAGCCAATCAATAAACTTATAGGCATACTTATTTTTTGATCTTTCTTTCAGTGCTGACTTTGTTACAGCAATGATAAATTGATTTAGATTCTTGACGCCAAGACCGTAGTAAACACTATGGATAAAGTCTTTAATGCCCTTAAGCTTGATTTCCTTGTTGCGAAGCGTTGTGTATCCATGATGAACATTGGCTTCAACGATTCGCAGCATTGCCGCAAAAAAAGGCTCCGAATCTTGACCGGCCATAACCGTGCCAAGGTGGAGCCTTGCATCTTCTACAAGCAGAGCACCGTAATACGGATCATTTCTGCTCAGCATGTCTCGCTACCGATTCAACAGCAGCTTACATGGATCAGAAGGGAATCTCTTCCTCTTCGGGTTCGGGGCGGCTTCCCTTGCTGCCAGACGGAGCGGAACCTTTCGGCTTGTCGCCACCAATGAAGGTGAATTGCGAACAGTTAAGAGTCATGGAAGAATTTTTCTTGCCATCCTTCTCCCATTCATCAAGGCCAAGCTCTCCTTGAACAAGGATTGCACTGCCCTTCTTGACGTGATCTCCGATGGTTTGAGCACGCTTGCCCCACACTTCAACGCGAAGCCACAGAGGAGCAGGCTTCGGGCCGTTCTTTTTGCCATAGCGATCAACAGCAAGGCTGAATTTCGCCACTGCTGATCCGCCATCAAGGAAGCGCAGTTCAGGGTCGTTTCCGACGCGACCACTGAAAGTACAGGAATTAAAAGAAGCCATGCGGTAGGGGCTGGTTGGTCAAAGTGACAATTCATTATCGTCGGCCATGGGGCCTTTGTCAATAGGCTCCTCCAAGCTGTAAGCCTTCGACAGATCAACGTTGAAGCTGGGTGCAGCTCCAAGCTTTGGCGGAAGCGTAAAGAAAGCGTCCCGCAGGTAGATGTGACAGCACTTGATTCCGTCCTTTCTGGTTCTTGGCATGATGCGGCTGATGGAGCCGCTCATTGTCATGTACTCGTTTGCGCGAACGAATTCAAGGATTATGCTGATCTTTCGGCCGTAGAAACGCCCCTGAGCGTAGTGAACTTCGCGATTGCCAAGAGAAACCTTCAAGACAATATCAACATATCTGCCATATTCGCCGTCTTTTCCCTCTGGGTCTTCAACGACGTAGCCATCAAAAGTCGCTGTTACTGGCATCTTGTAGTGGTTGAATGAGTTTGCGCGGGAATGAAGAGTCTTCAAGTTCTTGGTAGATCTTGAAGCGCTCAATGAATTCGTCGGCAAATTGACGAATTTTCTCAATCGGCTCAATGAAAAGCGTTGGCTCGCACCAGTCGTAGCAAGAACAGATGACGATCTGCTCGATTGGCGGATAATTGCCGGTTTCCTTTGCGGCAATGTTATGAGCAAGAGCGTAAGCGCTCATTTGAATGAAGCCTTCGTGATAGCGGCTCCTGGGCTTGCGCTTTTTTTCAACGCCTTCCTCAAGATGCGATCTTGAAGTTTTCCAGTCCCATACGGTGTATTTCTGGTTCCACCAAAGCCTGAGGTCAGGCTTGCCAGCAAAACCATAAGGACAGAACAGCTCCTCCTCAATGATCAGGTTTGATTCAGCGAGCCCTGGCCAAAGTGGACAGTTGCCGTCGTTTGACTCCTTGATCTCCTTGAGCAAGGGTTCAAGGTAGTGCATGTAAGCGCCGATATTGTGATGCGTCAGCTCTTCCATGGAAGGTGACTCGTCACTGTGCCTTACGTGCTCACCCGTCAGATACCCTTCTGCCATGTAGTGGATGATGGTTCCACGACGGCAGGCTTTCTCAAGAATCTCTTGGTGGTTGGGCTCTCTTTCCTGCCAGATTGCAAGTCCTTTTGCCTTGGCAGGATGGAAGATGGGCATTGTTTTGCCAAGGATCGTGGAAATCCTTGCATACTCAAGCCCATCCCTTTCGTAAAACTCGTGATCAGACATTGAGCGCGTCCTTCGCAGCCGACTGGAGATCAGAAATAGAAGGAGCTTGAACGTCCTCGCCTACCTCAATGATCTGTTCACCCTTGCTGTTTTGGCCGGCATTGAGCTTCGCAGCGTATTCAGGCGTGAGATTGGCAATAAGTTTCGACCTGATCCCAGGCTTGACATCTTCCCACTTCCTGATCCCAAGGATTGCCCTCAGGGCAAGAGCACCAGTCCTGTTGATGCCAGCAGACTCAAGCTTGTCGGTAAGCGTGGAAACAAACTCAGCGTTGACGCGATCAATGTCAGAGACTTGAACGGCGTTGGGTGGCGCATCCTCAACAGAGCGCTGATCCTTGTCGTACAGGGCAAGGCCGAACGGATTGCCGAATGTCATGGCAGCACGTTTCAGTGCATCGGTTGCCGCCTCCTTGATTGCAGATTCATGGGCCAGGCCAAGATCGGCGTCAATGCCGTGACCAGCGCCGACGCCTTCGCGGCTAACGCCAAGAACAGTCAGCTTGATGCGGGCGATGTAGGAAACACCCCAGCCATCGCGTTGATCGCGACCAATCTTGCGAGCCTTTTCGCTGACGGCGCGAATCTCAACAAGATCCTGATGCCAAGCATCAAAGCCGAAGATACGATTGAGTTCGCGGATAACCCACCAACCTTCAATGTACGAAAGGTTGCGACCGCTCTGCTGACGCTGCTTGACGACCTGTGACGACAGTGCTCCTTTTAGCTCGTCGTTCTGGGCGTCCGTAAAAATTGCCGATTTCATTGGCTTGATGGCTGGGGCTTACACCTCCGTCATACTACCATGTCCAGCAGCCGAAAAGCAACAGTGTCAACAGCTGGCGGAAGCAATCTAAATCGGATACTCAGGACAACGGCAAATCTGCTGTTTGAGCGGGGCGAGGATCCTGCAAGCGTCATGAATCTGCTGCAGGGCTTCGTCGCTCCGGCCATGATTCGCAAGTGGCATCAGCGGTATCAGGAGACACACGGCCTGACTGGCGCAGATACAAGCAAGAGGGCTGTCAGGAGAATGCCAATGCCTCCGATCGACTTCAATGCCATTGAGCTGAAATCGCTTGAGCAACTGCTGGAACCGGAAATCATTGAGGAGGACGAGGAGGAGCCGAACTGGTAGCAGCAGGCACCGCAGCTAGCGTGGATGGGCCAGGGCGGGATGGCCACAAGCCAGTCGGCGCCTACATTCTTCGGTTGATTCGACGTGGAAAATTCTGTGAAGATTCCAGAGCAGGTTTGTGCAGTTCTTGCAGACATCGCCAAGATTCGCCGAACGGTTCTTGAAAATGCTCCGCAGTGTCTTCCACTTTTGGCGCCGATGATTGTTGACGCGGAAGACCATCTACTGGCCATTCGGCAGGGCTGACTTCTTCTTGTTCTGAGTTCTATTTTTGTTCTTGGAACTGGCTTTCTGTTTCTGGATCTCTTGCATCTGGGCCTTGATCCTCTCAGTCTCGGCCCTGTTTTTTTGGTCACGAACTGACTTAAGAGCCTCCTGATAGCCAGGGGCTTCAAGCTCAGGGCGTTCGGCAAAGATTGCCGACCAGTCCGGGCAGGTCGATTTGTTGAGTTCAGCCATCAATTCTGCGCAAGGTTTCGTCAAAAACAATCGAGCTTTGCAGGTCTATCGCACACTGCAGGATCCCACAGGTTCCATGGCGGTTCTTGGCAACACTGATCGCCAGTTCGTAGGGATCCTTCTGGGGATCATAGTAACAGGGCCTCAGCAGGAACATAACAATGTCGGCATCCTCTTCAATGCGACCCGAGGCGCGAAGATCAGATAGCGTTGGCATCTTGTCATTCCTACTTTCAACACCCCTGTTGACTTGGCTCAGCAGAAAGATGTCAATGCCAGTCCTGACAGCAAGCTGCTTGAGAGCCCTGGTTACATGGCCGATGTTTGACGCTTCGGTGTTGTTTGCGTCGCCAGAGCAACCTTCAATCAACTGAAGATAATCAACGAATACAGCCGACAACTTTGGCCTTGTCTTTGCTAGCAGCGCAACCTTGGTTGAGATAGTGTTGATACTTTCCGCTGAGTCATAGATGTGAAATCTTTTAACGAACGGAGAATCGCGATAGCCCTCAAGCCTTTGGCGCTGATCGGCCGTGTAACTCCTGAGTCTCAGGTTATTTGATCGGATTGGATTTGTAAGGTTTTTGGACATACTTAAGTTCATGTAGTCATAGCACGAAATAGCCTTATACTGAATCTGCCTTCTTGACATTTCAAGGCTAAAGAAAGCAACATCGCCGTGCGAATCGGCAAGCTGTGTTGCAAGAGAGATAGCAATCGTACTTTTTCCCATTGCAGGCCTTGCTGCAACGACGATCAATCTGCCAGAATAGGGCGAGTTCCTGGATGCAATGCCACCTTGTATGGCATCGTCGAGAACCCGTAGGCCAGTGCTAATTGCAACGTTCTCCGGCAGGGGAGAAAGAAGTTCATCAACAGATGAATTCCAGTCGTCAGCCTTTTTTGTAGATACAGAAAGATTGCTCCATGTCTCCTGCTGGGCTTCAATAAGCTTTGGAACCTTGTCAAGAATTATTGATACGTCTGGCTGATCGTTAAAAATATCCAGCATCTGTTCTGAGCTGGAAATCATTTCTCGCCTGACCAGCTTGATGCGCCAGACAGGGAGAATTGACTCAAGGCTTTCGATTGAATAAAAGATAGACGGAGAAGATGTTACAGACTCTACGAACTCACACTCTTGATCGTGTCCGCGCAGCCTCAGCATCTGAATAGCCATCATGCCGATGCTACCAGGAAGCAGAAATTGCGACTTAGAAGTACCAGAGAAGACTCTTTTAACAACGAAGAAGATCGCCTTTCTGTGAGGCTGAGAGAACCAGTTCTCATCAAGAACTGTGAAGATCCTCATTAACGCCTGAACATCGTCCTCCTTTGCGTCACCTTCAAGCAGAAAACAGATTGTTGACAGGAATGAGATCTCAAATTCATCGGTATCCCAGGTCTTAATTCCAGAGAGGAGATCTTCAAGGGTTTTTTGAGGTTGAGCATTGGTCCCTTTCGTCATCTCAGCGTATAGTTGATGGCGGACATGGCTGGCTTACCAGATTTGGCTGGCTGTTTGTCTTGGACGAGTTTGTTGATATAACCCTTGAAACCATTAAATCCTAGTGACTGCCATGTTGCTTCACTCGCAAGCTCGCAGAAATCGCCAAGAACATCACATTCCTTTGCGTATAGAAGTGCTGTCATCGAACGACTGCTGATCTCCCTCGCGAGCTTCGGGTGGGCCTTGGCCCGCTGATCCAGCCACTTCTCCAGGGCCTCCCTGTGGGGCTCCAGCCAGTCCGACAGCCGAAGCCGCGCCGATGCAGCGGAACGACCGCGCTTGCGCTCCTGTGGGGCCGCTGGGGCCGCTGGGGCCGCCGGGGTAAGCATGGAGAGGTGCTGCTGCTTAAGATCATCCAGCTCGTCAAAGAAGTGATAATGCTTTGAGTCGCCTTGGATAAAGATCTTCAGGTAGCCAGCTGTAACCAATTCCTTGAGAGCGTCGCTAACAGAAGGTGGGCTATCCCTGCTAGCGGAAAGCAGCCATTCCTTGCTGAAAAGCTCACCGCCAGAAAGGCAAACTGCGAGGGCGCCCTTGGCCGCAAGGCTCAGGCGAGGATCGTGCAGTGCATTGTTTGAAATGAGCGTAAAATTGCGCTTTACCGGACGCGCTGAAAACAGCGGCCCGCTGAATTGCTTGCCAGTAGCGTCATCTACCATGTAGAGTTCCCACGTTGGTTGGGCAGGGCCTCAGCGAATCTCGCTGGGGTCTTTTTTCTCGGCCGATTGATTTTTAACTGAATCGTCGCTTGTTGGCTCTTGGCGCCTCAGTCCATTCAGCCAGCTCATAAATGCAAGGGAGCAGGCGTGCGAGAAGCTGATACCACGTCTTTCCGCCTCTGATGCCATGGAGTTGTAGAGCCTGTCTGGAATGTAAATGTTTCTTTTTGCCATGGGCTGCGGAGCCGGATGCTTGCAAAAAGGTAGCACCACTTCCCCGGCCCGTCAACCCCGTCCCAGAAAAGAGGACGCTTGCCTCACCCTGCATCTAAAGCCATGAATTTCTTGCATGTATCAGCGCGGCCTGCAATAATGGCACCGCACCAACCAGCAAGTGCCATGGAGCCAGTTAAGCCAAGTCCCAAAAAGCTAGCACCGAAACGATTCCTGGAAGGCAAGCCAACGGTCCAGACAACTGAGTTCAGCGTTGGCGATGCAGTCTATGCACGCTACCACGGTGACAGGGTTTTGCGTATCGCTGGAATTGCCAAGGTAGATGCACCATTTCCACACTATCTATGCGAAGTTGATGGAGATGTGTATCTTGTTCCCAAGCTGCATCTGTCAACTAGAAGCCTTCTATCAGAAGTGAGCGGTGGAAACCGCCGTCAACTCCAACTCCCCGTTTAACATGCTTAAGAACGATCGCTGGATCAAGGAGCAGGCCGCCGTTGGCATGATCTCCCCGTTTGAACCAAGTCTAGTACGCAAGGTTGAGACAGCGCTGGACGGAGCAACTGTAAATCGAAGCGTTCTTAGCTACGGGTGCTCCTCGTATGGCTACGACATTCGACTTGCGGCAAGCGAGTTCATGGTATTTCACAGAATTCCAGGCTCGGTAGTAAATCCAAAGCGATTCGACCCATTGAATCTTGAGCAAGCAAGTCTTCATTCGGATGAAGACGGGATGTTTTACATTCTTCCAGGGCATTCTTACGGGCTTGGTGTTGCCGTGGAGAAACTAGAAGTCCCGAGCAACATCACTGTTATATGTCTCGGGAAGAGTACGTATGCAAGATTAGGCATCATTGCCAATACAACGCCCGCAGAGGCAGCCTGGAAAGGGCATCTGACACTTGAGTTCAGCAACTCAAGCAGTGCCGACTGCCGTATTTACGTGAACGAGGGTATCTGTCAGCTTCTCTTTTTTGAAGGTGAGCCCTGCGATACAACCTACGAGGACAGGAACGGAAAGTACCAAAATCAGCCACGGAGGATTGTCACGGCAAGGGTTTAGTGTTAAGGCAGCTTGAAGATTGACGGCAAGGGGTGTGGCTAAGTAGGCTTCGGTCGCTGTCCACCCCTTTTCTGCTGCTATGGATCCACGGTTCCGGGTTTCACTGATCACGCGAACGCCGGAGCCAAACCGGGCGATCTGGTGCGGAATGCACCAAGATTATTCGGAGGGATTTGTAGCAGGTGAGGAATGGCCTGATGAACCAAGGGCTGGCGAAATCATCATCAAGCGCTTGCTAGCAGGAGAAAGAGGGCACTACGGACCACTGGAGCACGCTCAAATTGTCTTGAATGTTGGCTGGTTCCCGCATTCAGTGATGCAACAGGCGAGAACTCACAGAATCGGAGTCTCGTTTGATGTTCAGAGTATGCGTTATACGGGTGACAGAATCTGCAAAGCAGCCAACGAAGAACTTGCCATTGAAGAAGTTTTTTACCTAAGGCCCGCTGGATACTATTCAGATAGAAATGGAAAAAAGTATCACTACACAGAGAGCCGGAGAAACAAAGATCTGGCGCTCTGCAAAGAAGCCGCCAACAGGTATTACGAGTTAATTCTTGACGGATTTGCAGAAGAGCACGCACGCGGCATTTTACCATTTGATTATCGCCAACATTTTGTAGTTAGTTTTACGCTCAGAGCTTTCTTGCACTTTTTGGATCTTCGCGCCAAGTTGGATGCACAGCTTGAGATTCGGCAACTTTGCGATCTGATGTGGCCACATCTTGAAAAATGGTCGCCAGAAATCGCAGCTTGGTATAAGGCCACCCGCTACGGCAAAGCGAGGCTTGCGCCATGACATGCGAGGACTACTTGAAGGACATTGGCAGAGTGCCACTGTTGACAAGCGAAGAAGAGATCGTGCTTGGTAATAGAGTCCAAGCAATGATCAGAATGCTTGAATCGCACGGGATTGGCTATCAGCTATCGGCGAGCAATATTGACGAGGCATTGCAGCAGCTCAACCAAGACGAAAAACGGCTTGTAAGACTTGGAATCAAGGCAAGAAATCGCATGGTTTCAGCCAATATGAGACTCGTCGTTGCGATAGCCAAAAAGTACGTCAACAAGCAAGTCCACATGACAATGCAGGACTTGATTCAAGAAGGTGCTATCGGCCTTACGAGAGCTGCTGAGAAGTTTGATCCAGCAAGGGGTTATAAATTTTCGACGTATGCGTATCTATGGATAAAGCAAGGAATGACAAGGGGGTGTGAGGCCCAAGAGGGCATCATCAAGCTCCCGGCTCACTTGCAGCGTCTGATACGCAGGGCCGGTGAAATGAGAATTCGGCTTGCAGCGAAGCTCGGAAGAGAGCCGAGCTTCAAGGAGCTTTCCGATCAGATGGGAGAAGCTGATCACGAAAAGCTCAGAAGCATCATCTCGATGCACTTCCTCATGTCACCTGCGATCCTGTGGATTGACAGGTGGGTGGAGACAGGGGATCGGTCATTCTTCACGCTATCAGATCTGGCTGGTGACGGCTACGCAGAAGCCAAAAGCGAAGAGGAGGATACTAGTAAGCTGAACTTTATCATGCTTGCGATTCAAGCACTTGAGCCGATTGACAGGGAGCTTGTCACAAAGAGGCATGGAATTGGCTGCGAGCCAACCAATTTCAAGGAGTTATCCGAAGCAACGGGCCTGACAGTACAGGTGGCAAAGGAAAGGTATCAAAAGGCTACAGCAAAGATACGGTATATCGTTACAACTTTCACCGCGCCTGATGGCTGAATGGTTGCCACCGTCCCGTCACGGTGGACTTTTTACCAGGGCCGACTCTCAAGGAAAAACGGGCTGGACCTTGAGCCTGGAAAGTGGAAGGACGCACCGGACGTTTCCAGCATCGTCGTGCCACGAAGGCAAAATAGCACAAAACCCGGAAGCGGCTGCACACCTCCGGGCTTTGGCGGGGCTTCCTACAGGGCTGATTCCTGCAGATGCTACGAACATCCTAGCGCAATTTCCTGATCACCGAATCATGATGATGGGTCCGCGTCATAGCGATGAAGCTCAGCAAGCATAAGGCTAAATCTAGTCTCAATTGCATAGTGGCCAACGAATACTTTGCAGTTTGGATGGGCACCGCGAAGCGTCATTGTCTGCCAGTCAAAAGTAGGCAGACCCGCGTGAGACTCAATTTTGATGCCAAGATTCCCATAACCAAGTTTTTCAACAAGATGCTCAATGTCCGACTCCTCTCTTGCGGAGGCGCAGATAATGTAAACTGCGCGGCCATCAAGTGCTGCAGACCCAGCATTTTTGACCATTCTGGTCGTGCGACCAGTACGCCTCAAATCAGCAAGACGGTTCATATAAGTAGAGTTGAGGTTTGCGGCCCGCAAGGCGGGACAATCACAATATACCACAAAACCCAAGACTCGCACAAGAGGCAAGCCTTGGGCCTTGCAGGGTTTCATGCTGGCTGCCCGTGATCGCCTCCGTTCAAGCGCGAGCTATTGGCCAGTTGACCACTTGATTTTAACCGTTCCAACAGTGCTGTTCCATCCCACTCCTCGATCCATGTCTCAGGCTTGTATTTGCCATCCACCCAAAGCATTTGCAACTCTTCAGGAGTGTAATTATCAAAAAGTAGAACGGCTGAAAATCGCTCCCTATCTTTTTCTGGGGCTTCGTTGACAAGGGTAGAGATGGATTCAGTGAATATGCCACCTCTCCGCACAAGCACTTCTTGAGTGTGCAAGCGCCACTTGTTGCAGAGTTCGGCAGCTCTTTTTGACGAAATGAGCGGAGCCGGGGAAGACCTATAGCGGCAGGGCACCTCACTGAATCCAGTGTAGCATTTCCAGAAATCTACAGCATCCCAAATTCCATTGTCATCGCATTCTATTGGTCTTGCTTTTTCGATAAGTGATCGCAGGTTGATGTCGCTGATTTTCGTGAGATCTTTTTGCCATGCCAATCTACGATTCAATTCATCAAGCTGGAAGAAAGCTTTTTGGCGAAGCTCGCCAGCCTTGCCCTGCTCAAGAACTGACAGATTGCCATAGGAAATCGTTTCAAAACCGGCCTCCCTGGCCCACTTGCAGGCTGTGTACTGAGTCCAGCCATTGGAAAGTCGCCAGTTGAGCATCATCTTGCCAAAGGCCTTACGGCACTCCAGCTGGCGATCCAGTAACTCTTGGTAGTACGGTTGAAACACGATTGCAGTTGTTGGTTGGAAGCCCTCATAGCGAGGGCAGCCCGCATTCTATCACGGATGGCGACCTACAAGCGCTAGCGCTGCTGCTCTACACCAAGCCGCTGATCCTGCAGGAAATCTGGCGGGTCATCATCCGCTGCCCATTCAGCCACCATTTTCATTAGCTCCCCATGCGTGAAATATCTTTTATCTGTTGGCATCTTAAATGTATTTTCAAAGATATCCCGACTTTCTTGCAGTTTTTGCTCAAAAAATCTTGCAGGTTCCTCTGCCGTCCTCCGCTCCTGCTGGGGGGTTCCAGGGTTCCGGTGCTCACACCCCTTATGAGGGGGGGTATGGTGAACCAGTAGATCCCAGTAATGCCAGTGCTTCTGGATGGTGGCCCAGCCCATGCCGAGGAGCTTCCTGACCTGGTTCTTGCTCAGGCCTGCGGCTGTGTCCTTCATCTTGCAGAACAGGTCGCGCAGGCGTTCACGGCTTGCATTGAAAAGCCTTTCATTGCGGTTGCTATCTGCACTAACTTTGGCTTTTGCCGTTTTTCCATTTGCGTTCCAACCTCTTCTAAACGAGCAATTGGCCCAGCTTTTGCACCAACTGGTCAGGTTTTCTTTTGTTTCGTCGGATGCGTATTGATCGAATCCAGGTGACTCAAGTGCAAGCTGCTCAACAATGGCTGCAAGTTTCTCGGGTGTTTGGGGCTTGTAGCGCAACCTTGCTTGTGTTGTAAGCGCTCCAAGGTTATCATTACTTTGGCTGGGGCCAGTCCACGCAATGTTGCCCGACGAGCGCTTGAATTCAGAAATCCCGTTGGACACTTTGCTGCACCGCTTGCTTTGCTTTCGCAAGCTATCTGCCTGAGATACCAGTTTCTTAAAGTTCAAGCAGCTTTGCGCCTCTTCTACAGCACTTTTCAGTTGCTGCAAGATCAGGACGGGATGGGTGATCGTTCGGTCGCCAACCACCAGGGCTGAGCCCTCTTGGCCGGGGAGGCGGAAACCGTTGCTCAGAGGGCGCTCAGAGGGGCTTCCGGCATGGAAGGGCATCTCGCTGGGGAACAGCTCGGCCTGGCCCGCTCCCGTGGCGATTCCGGCCCTCTGGAGAAGCGCACGGCCGATCCAGTGAGCCCGGAAGGCATGGACCCACTCCGGCAGCGCGATGTAGACGTGCAGCCCACCGGAATTGCTGCTGATAACAAAGTCAACCTTGCAGCCACAGTCTTCTGCAACCTCTTGCAGTCTCAGTAGTTCTTTGCTTTTGCCGAGTGGGTGCCAGTATTTGCTTGGCTTTTCGGGTTTATTGTCAATGTCAACGACGATAAGCCTTACTTGCCGCTCATGCCTGACTCCAATGATCTCCGCGTCATCAGAGGCGGCTCGGAATGCAATCTGAGAAAATGACAAGGGATGCCATCCAGACAGCCAGCTGGCGTCAGGCTTCCTGTAAATATAGTTTAGACAGCTTGTGTTGAAGGCCGAGCTAAGCAGCTTTTCATATTCGCGCTTCAGCTCTTTATCAGTTACTCTAAATTTAAGACCGTCTTCATCTTCGGCGTCAGCGGCGAGCGAATAGCTCTGCTCAAAGCTTTCCTCGCGGGGATCCCCGAGTCGCAGCCATTCCTCGGGCCACTCTGGGGGAGATTCTTGCCAGTCGTCCTGGGAACCCATTAAAGTGGGTGCGAGCGTGTTGGTGACGCTCATCCGGTCCGTAAAAAGCGATTCGCGTCGCTTGGACCGAAAGGGGGGATTCAGGAGGCTTGTCCTGGTCCCCCACCCCATTCAGGGCAGCTGGTAGCCAGTCTATCGCAGTGACGCAGGAACTGCAAGTACACTGCCAAATACCCCGCCAGCCATAAATGCCACGCAAGCCGAACCTTGCTGTAACCGAGCTGCCGGCCAACTACAAGGCGCCTCCTAGACCAGTACGGAAATTCAATCCGACAAGAGCGAAGCTCAACCGCTTTCTTGAAGTTAGGTGGTCAAGCGGCGCCGTTCCAATCAGGATTTCCGAGGTTCAGTCTGCGCTTGAAATACCGATCGCATCTTGGCCAAAGTATAAACACGAGGTTGAGCGTTGGCTTACGGTTGTCGGCTGGAGAAATTGCACAAGAAAAATGGGTAGCGATAAGCCTTCTCTCCGGGGCTGGTGGCCGCCGCTCAAGCCGGTGAAGAGGATCGACGACTGGAGCGAGTACGACGATTGATCCAGTCGCCTGGTAGGCTCTCTTGGCGCTCTTGGACGGGCGGGACGGCGGCCCAGGATACAGCCCCCACAGGCTCCTGGGTTTAGCCCCTCAACAGGCAGCCAGCCAAGACGCAACGCCCAACAGAGCGCGAGACTTGCAAGGTCTTACGGCCTTTTGTCCTGCTTGACGTAGCGGCCATGCTCGTCACGAAGCAGTCCGCCTTCTTCTTTCCCTTTGAGTGCCGGGTTGTAGGTGTTGTAGCCTGCAAGGTAGCCACCGCCAACTCCGGCACCAAGACCCATCATTGGCAGTGCTGACAGATAGCACCTGTCGATTGCATCAGTGCCTTTTGCTGAAATGCGGCAATCAACAAGATATACCGCGCCCATGACAACTGCAAGGCTTGATGCAGTGCTGATGATCTTTGCACCACTACCGAAAATAGCCGCAGCAACACCTGGAATGTTCATCTTAGCTCAAGTTTAATAAGACGGCGATCGTGTTCGTTGACCTGTTCTCTCAGTTCATTGAACTGCTGCCCAAATGCGGCTTGGTTCTGAATAATAAGGTTGATTTGCTCCTTCATCTTTTGCAGCTCATTCGGAAGTGAAATGACAAGCCATGTCATTCCAGTTGCCGTACCTAAGATCGCGGCTGCAAGAACTGCTGCGGCAGTTGCTTCAAGGACTTGCACCTTGCTGAATCTGCGAGGCTCGGCCGCGCTCGTTTGTTCTGGCTCCACGGGCGATACCGGTTCCCTCATTGGCACTCTAGGCCGCCCGTTTTATGGCTTTTCCGGCCAGCCAATCTCCCATGGGAAGCCGGGCTGAGATGTAATGTCCCTCAGTGCTTGGCGATATTCAGCCCAAGCATCCTTGTCGCAGGTTGCATCCCAGATCTGAGTCCAATCACTTGACGCAAGTTCAGCATTTCGCTCGCTTCTCACTTCGGCAGCCTTTGCTTCCGTCCTCGCGGAAACTTCCTCGCTACTTGCGTCCTCAATATCCCATTGCTGAACCCAGATCCCATCTACCAAGACGGCAGTTCTGCTGATGGCGTTTTGCCAGTAATCAATAAGAGGCTGCGCAACGGGAAGGGCTTCTTCGTAACCTTCCGGGGCTTCAAACGGAATCGGGAAGCTCGTTTCAGGAAAGCGAGCAATGATCTGCCGCTCGTAAAGCGGAAATTCTGCAACCTCTTCACCTTCAAGACGGAGAAAGATTCTGGCTGTCATTGCTCACTGAAATGCTTAAGCAAAGCATAGCTCAAGTGAGCTAGAGGGCGATCCTCCGAAACGCTCTAACTGATCCCGTGTTTCCGCTTGGCGAGACAGCTGGCGACTCTCCATTGGAAAAGCTCAGTCTATGCGTATTGTTGAAAAGGCTATCGTAAGTAGAGGTCCAGTGCCCGTTTGCCATAAAAGCCTGCGCATTGCCAGACTGAAAAAGTGTCAATGCGGTCTGAGATGGCGTTCCAGAGGAGTAATTTGAATTTGATAATGGGACTGAATACTGGTTGACGCCGTAGAAGGTTGAGTTCGTTTGCGTGGTCGGCTTGAGATTTCGATACGCTATCCCAAGTTCACTCAGGGACGGCAAATACCAATCCGTAAATCCTCCTATACTCAGCCCAATGCAAAACTGAGCAGCAAGAAATGTAGAGATGCCAATCTCAATCATCCTGTCCGTGTTCAGCCTTCCATCGTAAACGCTTGTAATTGTTGGCTGCGAATTACCATTGCTGGAATTGCTGTAGGCTGTCGTAAGCGTATAACCACTGCCGCTTGCGCCTGTTTCAGCCGGAGCAATGATCAGGGCATGTGTTGCAATGCCATTCGCGCTGTGGCTTATGTATCCGGCGAAATAGCCACCACCAGTAGCCTCACCAAGCGTAAAGCTTGCCGGTGACCTGGACGAAGCAAAAAGGCGAAATGTATTTGGATCCATGTTGATCAGTTTGCGTAGTTGACGAGGGAAGACGCTCTCCAGCGAGTGCCGCCATCATCAGTGATAAACATGAAGAGATGAGTCTTCCCAGTTGTCAAAGATGGAGCTGTTCCATTTGGCCACTCAACACCGCTAAACCAAGTAATTGAGCCGCTTGTGTGCGTGATCTCAAGGGTAAAGCTATATGCTCTACTGGCTGGAACATTGCTAACGGTGAAAGTAACCGAGGAGGAAATCGTTTTCGCAAAATAGTTACCAGCCGAACAGTCAATGTTTAGTGATGGGACGGCGACTGGAACCTGCGCATAGGTGCCGTTAACGTCAAGATCTGTATTGGCCGCTGCACTTGCTTGGCCAATGGCAACCGATCCACTTGTTGAAATGTTGCCAGTAGTGCTGATGTTGCCGTAGGTGATAGCTGCACCGCTGACCTTGCCAGGGGTTGTGATGTCACCAAGCTTGCTCTGGTCGATTGAGCCAGCCAACATAGTGTTGGTAACTGTCCCCGTATCAGCGCTTGTGATGATGGTTCCACTGACGTTGGGAGCCGTCAACGTCCTCGAAGCCGAAAGCGACGCCGGAACGATCTCAAGCACGAACGAGCCCGTGCCACCGCCGCGACCACGAAGCAGAATGCCGTCCTGTGTTGCAGCCTGCCTGAAGGTCTGACCGGTTACGTTCGTGAAGGTATTGGCGCCAGTGAGCGCATTGTTACCGCCAGTGCTAATGCTATCCGTGATTCCATATCCAGAAAGCGTTGTCGGCTTGCTTGTAATATTTTCAAAGGCATAACCAGTGCAATAGACAAGGTTGCCGGATTGCGGTGTTCCGAGAACTGGGGACAGCAGCGTCGGGCTGTTGCTGAGCACCACGCTGCCGATCCCTGTGCTGGTCGTGACGCCCGTGCCGCCGTTGGCCACAGCCAAGGTTCCAGCGAGCGTCACAGCGCCCGTGGAGGCCGCTGACGGCGTGAGGCCGGTCGTTCCACCCGAGAAGCTGCTGACGCCGGCTGTGGTCGTCGGAGGGACCGTCCAGGTGCCGTCAGCCCGCAGGAAGTTCGTGGTTCCGCCGCCGCTCGCGGGCGCCAGCCCAGCAATGCTGTTGCTGAACAGTGGAATCTCGGCATCTGATCCGGTGCTGCTTTCAATCGTTCTGTTGTATCCAGACCATGTAAGATTGGTCGGAACGTTGACTTGTGCTCCAGTCTCAATTCCGTTGAGCTTCACCTTGTCAGCGCCGCTCATGCTGCCAGCGGCACTGGTTGTTGCAGCACTGATTGAAACAGACGGAGTTGATCCGCTGCTGACAGAAATTGGCGCAACGCCACTGATGCTGGTGATCGCAACAGAGCTTGAGAATGAAATAACTCCTGTATTCGAGTCGTAAGTCAGATCGCCGCTAGCGCTGATTGCATTGCGAGCACGCGCTTGCGTAAAGTACAGATTCGTCGTTCCTTCCGTGATCGCATCCGAATTAGTCGGAATCGCGGAACTCGGTAGCAGGCTGGTTGGAATCTTCCCGCCAGAATCCAGCCTCGCAAGGCCGTTGGCGACGTTCATCGAAAGGGAGATGTTTCTTGCGAAAGTCCAGTCACCATTGCCATCCTTCGTGGCAACTCCGCTAACAGAGAAGGGCTGACCGGACTCTGATGTTACGTTTGTAATATAACGGCTGCCAGCAAATTCCTTGACGGCGAATTGAGTTGGCGCAGTATTTGCATCGACCTGACCAGTAGACGCAACAAGTGACGTATTGTTGCTGATCTCCCGAAGCTGTGCTCCAACGGTTGTGACACCGTTATCGCGGCTAAGGGGACCGACCGTGTAAAGCGTGGAAGATCCAGAGCCGCTACCGCTTGAACTGCCGCTGACAATCAGCGTTCCGGTTGAGCCGTTGACACGTCCAACCCTGGCGACAATTTGCTTGTAGCCACCGGGCTCAGAACTCGTCAGGCCACCGCTTTGACCAACGTACAGAGCTTGATTTGCTTGCCAGCCAGGAAAAACGGTGTTGTATCCGGTGATTTGTCCAACAAGAATTCCATTACCTTCGGCATTGACAGAGAGGGAATCTGCAATAAGTCCAATTGCCGGACCTTTTGCAGTGTCTGAGGCCATTGCCTTCTTGACCTCGACTGCCTCGCCACCGCTGGCAGTTCCGCTGATGTAGAAGGGGGTTCCCTTGGCAAGAGTTTCTGTATCTGTATTCTTGACCTTGATATAAAGCGAGCCGGAAACATCCGCTTCAATCTGACCGGCTTCAAGCAGCCCAGTGATGGTCAGATTCTGGAAGGTTGGGCTGGCCGAGAAGTCAAACAGATATTCAAGATTGGCGAAAGTCGTTACACCGTCACCAATCTTGATCCATCTTGACTGGTCAGTCTTGATTTCAATCGCAATTTCACCAGCTGCAACCACAAATGGATTTACAGCGGCCCACTCAGCAGTTGTGCCAACAAGATGACGAGTCCGCGCCAGCTGCTCAGTCATTGATTCTAACGTCTTAGACGTACTACTGCTTCAAGGCAACTGTAGCCAAGACGCTCAATGGCTACTGCTGGAACACACCGACGTAGACGGTTCCTTTGTCGCAAAGGGGAAGAATTCTGTCCCTGCAATCAATGTTGTGGACGCGGATGCAGCCAAGTGTCGGGTGCAGTGTTTGACGTTCTGCCCATGCTCCAGGCCATCCACATGCACTCCCGCCGCCGTGCGTCATAATCCCAGCTCTGCCATTAACAGCTTCCTGATTTTCAAGCTCAATCATGTCGAATGAATACCAGCCATACGACTGAGCGGTATCTGATTGAGGGGGATTCGGATTAGTCTCGTAATCTCGGTAGATCTGACCGATCTTGTAAAGTCCCGGAGGTGTATCGCCACCGGTTCTCTTCCAGTCAGAGTGCTGGCCGCTTGCAAGGCAGGGAATCTTCCACAATAGATTGCCTTCGTGGTCGTATGCCTCCATGTCACGATCGCGATCATTGACAAGCAGGTAGCTGTCTCCAGGTTTGACGGGAGCAGCAATCTTGGGGCCGGTCAGACCTTCTTCCTCTTTGCCGCGAGGGTCAAGTCCTGCGGGTTTCGGCTTTTCTTCTTGAACGCCAGAAGGAATAGCTCGCGTTGCTTTTTCAAAGTAAGCTTCGCGTTCATCGAGCCCATTAGCTGGATCTCTACCATTCACTTTTGCGCTGACTTGCCTGCAGCTTGCGCCATTGTCAACAAAGGAATTGATGGCATTGAGATGCCACCAAAAACCAGCTGACGTGAACGGATACGTATTGGCAACATACTGGCAGCCAAGCATCACATCCTTGTCGCCAAGGAAGTCTGAAAGACGCTGATAGTTGTATCTGCCAGTGAGCTGCAATGCGCCGGCTCCCTTGAACCTTGGTCCATCGCCAACCTGGGTGTTGCCCAGATCCTTGCGCCCCTCGTAAGCGTCGCCAGACGCAAGCTCCATCATCCAGCGCAGGCCGCCGGATTCATGCGCCACCTGGGCCAAGAAGTGGCGGATCCTGGCCGGCGTGTTGATCGAGAACCGCTGCAGGCAGGCGTTCAGGTCATCGACCTGGGTCTGGCTCGGCATCCGGCCGAACACAACGGCTGCCTGGTGGATCGAAACCAGCTCCTTGCCGGTTGGCGCGTCCTGCTCGTCCCAGGCGCCGCTCCAGATCTCGTAGAGCTTCCCGTCCCGGTCAAGGGCGGCAGGCTCCACGGCGACCAGGCGGACCAAGGCTTCCTTGACGAAATCGCGATGGCGACGAAGCTCGGAATTCAGGTTGTCGGCAAAATCGGCAGGAACTGGTTGATTGCTCATTGCTTGGTATGGGAGTGATTCAAACCTTCACGACAACGATCATGCCATGAGCTTCGTGCTCGTTGATCAGCGAGCTTGCGGATGGCGATCCAGCAGGGGCGAACTGCTTGTAGAGATAGTAGATGTTGTGCAGCCCTGGCGGCATTGCTTTCGCCCACTGCGAACCAGAGGTTGTATCAACGGTTCTGTTTTCTCCATAGAAAGCGTCGGCAGCTGGCGACGATTGACTGTTGACACCTGGCGCAACGTAAGCAATCACGTTGTTTACGTCAGTGGTTGGGTTGTTGTAAATATCAAGAAATGCCGTCACGAGCGTATTGGATGCCTGCACCCAGCTAATTCTTGGAGCAACGGGATAGACAGACGAAGGAGCGACGGACCAGTTAAGGCTTGGGACGTTCCAAGAATTCCCAAAGAAGTAAACAGCCCGAGCGTCGTACAGGTTGTAGAAGTTGGCTAAGTAGATGCGGGGGAAGTTGGCACTCCCAGATCCCTGAATCGTTCCGCCAAGGTCAATCGTGCTAGTTCCGGCCGAGGTAGTGCGAAGCACGCCAACAAAGCGTCTGGACGGATCACCATTTTTCACGATCACGCCGTCTCTGTCGCCCCTGGTTGGCATGACGGTATCACTTGGCCATGCCGTATAGTCAACTGCGAGTGTTGGACTTTGGGTGCTTCCAGCGTTATACAGGTAAATGTCGTAATTCCTGTTTGCAATGTTTGCTGGTGCAAAGCCGTTTCCAGCGTTGCCGGTCAGAAGGCTGAAGGCCTGCAGTCCAGAGAATCTGACAACCTGCCAACGCAGTGTTGCAGTGCTGTAAAGAGCAATCTCATTGCCGTTAAAAGGATGGACGTAGAGAGTTGTCGAATTCAGCTGGTTCTCCCCTGGCGTGCTTGAAGAAGATGAGAGGCTGAGTCGCAGGTTGACAACAGACTTGACCGCATCACCAAGAGTTTCAATTAGTGTTGCAGGGGTGATGGCAAGATCATTACGCACAAACTCTTGAGCCTCAAGGCTGGTCGCAATCTCAATCGCACCCCTCTGAGAAGTGCTTGCGGCTGGAAGTTCTGGCAGGACGCCGCCAAATCCATTTACACCTCCCCAGTTGGGTGAACCACTGATCGTCGCATTGCCAAGATTCAGTCCGTTGTTGACGGTGAGTGTATTGACGGCAAGTTGATCAAAGAAAGTTGGGAATGCAATTTCGTCAATCGGAACATTGGAGTCGCCGATCGCCTCAAAGGAGATCTCATTGCCAGTGGCGAGATCCTGCAGGCCCTGCGGAGTTACAAGCAGCCCCTCTTCGTTGAAGCCACTTGCGTACACCCGACCACCATCTTGATTGGTGAAGTAATAGGTGAACTTGTTGACAGCGCTCAGTTCAAGTTGGTACTCGGGCAGTGCCTTTGTGTAATTCAGCGTGCCGGCCCATTCCCAAGCATGGCCGAACAGGCGAATGTTCGACGGGCGGCGGAACTCAACAGGCCAGTTGCTCCAGCTCGTTGCAGCACCAGATGGAGCGGCAATGCCATCAAGAGCTGCATTTGGATTGCGCTCACGGGTGGCGGCAACCTTCGGTAGCAAGATTGTGTGAGCGTTTGACGAGCTGAAGCCAAGGCTCATCAGGAACGAATGAATACCGAGATAGTCGGTGGCGGATCTGTACTGAGCCTGAATCAGCGAATCAGACGACCAAACAGTTGTGAGGTTATAGCCGCAATTGATCGTGCCATCGTTGGCATCGGTGTCGTTGTCAAAGATGACAGCAGGCTGACTGTTCTTCCAGTAATCCTCAGGGTTGTAGAGGGTGTCCATGTGGACATAGGCCTGTTCCCACTTTTCGAGAGAGAATGAGGTATCGGTGTTCTGAATCTTGCAGCTCCACTTCTTGCCCTGGTAGGAAACGCAGTCGCCGGGACGATACAGCTGTCCAGAGAGCCAGTTGCGAAGCGGATTGCTACGACGAAGCTCAACGGACGCTGAACGAGTCACGCCATTCTGTTCGGGAGCAACAGAGTTGCCGATAGCAACAGTGAGAATTGCGCTATCTGGAATGTTGCCAACGATACCACTGCTACCAGGGCTGGTCTGCAGGATGTAGTCACGAACTGGAGTCCGCGACAGGACATTGGTATTGTTGACGCGCAGCGAATAGCGGCGTTCGTCAATCGAGCGCGTATCTTGCAGGCGGCGAACGTAGATCCTTGCGCCAGCCAGATCGGGCCAGCTCTGGCCAGTGCTCAGGCCTTGCGAGTTCAGAATCGCATCGCCAGGCTTGATGCCGTTCTGATCTTGAAAGACAGCGGTAACAGTGATGACATCGGGCTGCGCCGGATTCCATGCAGTTCCGGTAAGACGAGCGCGATAGTCAAGTCCTCTTGCATTTTCAATCCAGATGAAGGAGTTGCCCTTCAGCGAGTATCCGTCACGCGCAAGTGATGCAGGGGTTCCTGGGCTGGAAATGCTGTCAGTCAGTGGAACTGTCAGCGTGATTGAGGTTGCGTTGTTTGCGACACCTTCGTCAACGACGCCAAGATAGATCTTGCGAACGTTGTTGCGCTTTTCTGTCAGATCGGTTGCAACACGGATTGATCCGACGTTCCAGTTCGAGTCACTGACAAATGCGGCATTCTTATAGCCCTCGGCGATCGCAGCGCATCCGCCGAAGTTGCTGTTGCTATTTGTGATAGTGATTTCACCACCGGAATCAACCCAGTGGTGGACACCTTGGCCAATCGCAAAAACGGAAACCTCTTGGATGATCGCATCGTTGATGCAGCGAATATGGAAGCTCCGGCGTGCCGGATTCATCCGCACATCATCGGGATCACTGTTGATCAGGTCGTTGTAGCCAGTGAAGTAGTTGCCCCACTGCGGACTCTGATTCGATGCGTATTTCTGCCAGCAGGACAGGTCGCGCTGCAGGCTGACGCCAGTGAACTGCGCCGTCACCATCGACTTAAAGCCGGAAGGCTTGGAGCCGTCAGCAAAAATGCCGCAGATACCGTAGTTGCTTCGGATTGAGCAGTTGAAGATGTACGGAGAAGCGGAGAGAGTCGTATCAGTGTTGATTGTCTGAGCGCCAGACGCTGGCCTGGGGCCGACAATTTCGTATTCGGCCGTGCGCGTTACGGCAAGGCTGTTGTCAAGATTGCCGGTATTGTTGACGCCACCGAATGCCTGAACGATTTTGGCATAGAATTCATCAAGCTCAGCCTTACTTGCAAACTGAAAGCAGTCCAGTAGATGGTGCGAGGATGTGCTGCCGACTTGATCCATGAAGGTCATGCCGAAGTAGTATCCAGCGCCAGTCACCTTGAAGATGGCTCGGCGGTTGCTGCAGTCGGATGCCTCGTCAGCAGGCGCCGGAACCGAGCCAGGCCGAACGATCGTCTTGCGGAGGTCGATGTTGCACAGGCTCGCGCCACGGACCAGCAGGATGCCCCCGGTGCCGGAGGGGTTGAAAGCCTCCAGCTCCGCATCCGTGGGATCCTTGCCGTTCTCCCACTCGCTCACGGACGCAGCCCCGGCGCCATTCAGGGCGTAGGAGACGCCAGGGGACAGGAAAATGCTGACGAGATCAGTATTTGCAAGAGGATTTTCGTAGTATGACTTGGCGGTGATGATACCGGCTTCAATAACAGCGCGGTTGATTGTCTTGAAGGGCCTTGCCGGTGTGTAACCGCATTCCAGGCGCTGAAGTTCAATGCGCTCAGTCGCTGATCCGCTTGTTGAGTAACTTCCGCTTACGAATCTATCACTGCCGATATATGGATTGACGTACAGGACATAGGGTGCGGACAGCGGATCACTGATGACAGCGCCAGAGCCAATTTCAGCGCCGCCGCTCAGCTGGCGAACAGCATCGGTGATCGCTGCAACCTGAGCGCGAACAGTGCCTTGCGAGCTGTTGATGTTGTCGAAAGAGCCGACCTGGCCACTGCGGACAATCTTGGTCACAGCACAAGCGCGTCAATACGCACAGTGTAGATGCGCTGAGATTGAGCCAGTTGGCAAGTCTAGGAGAAGGGGCCGATCAATGGCTTGATGCCAATTCCATCTTTATCCTTGACGACGACGAACTGAGAAGAGTAGTTGATCGCTTCGTCTACGGAAGCTCCGATTTCACCGGGGCCAAGCAGAATGTCGGCTTCAATCCATACGGCATCCTCTTTCTCGCAACCAACGGATCGCTGATCCTGAACGCGAAGGCGGACTCTTGCCTTTGATCCAGTTTCGGTCATCAACATCAACCTGATGAAGCCTCTTGCATCAAAACTGCCAGAGCCTGGATTGCTGACAGGTATGAATCCATTGAAGCTTCCAGATCCCCTGACCACATCTTTGACGCTATCACCAAAGTCTTCGCCAATAGCAGTCGTGTCGAGAACTGTTGGATCGGTTTGCAGCGTCCATTCGCGGCAGCCAACAAGAATCGACCAGCCACGCTGCTCCGGGTCATCGGCAACGCTTGTCATTTCTTCCGGTAGGTCGATATAAGCGCTTGCCCCCTGCTCTCGTTGAGGCATTTCCTCAAACAGAAACTCTCCAAGAGCTTCAAACGCAATTTGGTAGTCGGTTGACGAGCTGTAGGGAGCAATCAGCAGATTTTTGTAGTCAACATTTGAGAAAGTGATTAACTGGTCTGGACTTCTATTGATCGCTCCGTTTTCAGAGGTATAAAAAGTAATGCGATCAAGCTGATCACGATTGACGTAGGCTTCAATCACCCGGTCAAAACCTGTCGTCAGCTGCGTTTCCCAAAAACCGGCGGAAATCGTGTAAGCGAAGAAGTCGTCAGCGGGATCCTGAAGCGTGCCAGGAACAATGAAGTCATCGGCTGGATCACCAGGTGTCCCTGGATTGACCATCAGCGGTGCAACGTCTGACTTCCAGAAAATCGTGTTTCCGCTTCCCCTGTGAGCGGTTTCAGGCCCCTGTGCCCAGCTACTGCCACCCCAAAATCTGTGCCCTTCTGGACACGGGGCGTATTGCTGGCTGGAGGTTCTTACAGGAAAGCCGAGGTACGAATAGATCAGGACTCTCTGGCCGGTCCAGAAAGCCTTGTCTTGGCAGAAGATCGCATTGGATCCAGCCCTGCTGGACTGCGGGAAAACGGTGGGCTCAGGCCATTCCCGGCTGAGCTGCACATAGCCGCCGTAGCCAAGAATGACAGACATCAGAAGGAACCGGTGATAGGACCGCTGAACTGAATCGAGATGCTGATGCGCAGCAGATCACCAACAGAAACAGATGCACCGCGAGAGGTGATGATTGCCGTTCCTTCACGCGAGCCGTTGCTGGTATTCTTGATCCACTCAATCTTCAGCGTACCATCGGTCGTGTTGTTTTGATCAATGGCGTTGATCAGTCCTGCAGCAACCGAATCAGATGGATCGTAAAACAGTGTACCAGAAAACGTGTTATTCCTCAGCTTGCTGCTGACGTATGTTCGATCGCTGGCACCAAGCGCCGTAGTTTCAAGTGCGGGCTTCTCGGTTGGCTGTTCAGCAGAAATGAAGCTGCCGACATGCTGGCCGTTCCAGTAGACGTATGCGTCTGCGCCGGTTGCAATGCCCATTGGACTTGAATACTTTGCCTCATTCTACCGCCCTTGGTCAAAGCTGGCTAACAGCTAGTTGAGCCCCCTTGGCCATATCTGGCCAGTTGTTGGAACTGAGCCACCTCCTCCACCGCCACCGCTACCGGAGATTTCAATGTTCATAAAGTAGGTTGGCCCCGTTCCATCTTGCTGAAAGCGTTTGTAGTTTACACGCACTGTTCCTTCAGTGCTTCCGCTAACAAGTGACACACTTGAAGCTGAAAGCGAAGTCGTAGCCTGATTCGGTGGATCCTGGTTAAATATCGCCATCAGATAATCCTTGCCCCAAAAGCCATGGAGGCCGACGTGTTGGCGCCACTACCGTTCAGCCTGAGAAGAATTTCCCATTCTTCAACTCCAGCTGTTACCACGAAGGTATCGCCAATCCCAAGTGTGTTATTCACGTATGTTGGAATAATCCCAAAATCTGATGGGAGCTGTGAATTGTTCATGTAAAAAGAGTAGGGGACTCCGGTTACAATCGGATTGTAGTTGCTTGTGTAAGCCGGATTTCCAGAAGCTACCGCATTTGGTATGAGCAGGGAAAACGCTGTAGAGTTTCCACCTGCGTAAGTCATGGGAATTGGCAGGCTGCTTACATAGTTTGTTGATCTTCCTGGGATTGAGTAGCTTGACACGCACGTACTGAAATCAGCCCCAGAGCTAGTCGTTCCAGCAATAATTGATCCAGCTCCATAAGATCTTCTCAATGTAAACAATGAATTGAATGAGAGTGTTTGACTTGCGTTTGAGGTGGAGATTACTGGAGTAATGAAATGCGAGAAAAACGTTTTATCAAGATCCATCCAGCTAGCCACCTGATGGCTTGGATGTGAGATAGTAAATACAATATTTTGCGTTGTGCTTTGCTTGAGCACAAAGTAAGAATGCGTATTATTTACCTGAGATGTGTAACGCAAAAGTTCTGCGTTAGTTGCAGTGGACATGCTGCCAGAGTGCATCTGCCTTCCAGATGGAGAGCTGGTAGTATTCGAGAAAAAATCAAGCCATAGGGTTCCAGTCGGAACATTTGTTGAAGTATTCCATCCAGTTGTAACTTGAAACCAAAACCCAGCAGTTGTAAACTGGAACCAGTAGAAGCAGTCTCCGTAAACCTTTCCGGCTGAGTATGTAATTCTGAGAACTCTGTTTAGAGTGCTGCCAGACGTAAAGGCTGAGTGCCAGTCCGACATCAAACCAGCATCAATAAAGGCAGACCTGAACGCATCTGCAAGCTGTGTTGCAGTCCAAGTGGCCGTAAGTGAATAGGTCTGCTTGGTGACTGGCATGATCAGCTGTTGAAGGAAAGAATTGAGAACTGAAGGGCCAGCGCCCTGGTCACTGTATCAGTATTCTGAACCCTGAGGTACACAAGGCCAGCTGTCGGCTGAACGAGTGGGACTGGCGAGAGTCGGATGGTTTGTGGTGTCGCCGTGGTTACAAGTTCTGCGTAATACTCGCTACCAGCTAACGGCAGTGTGCCGCCTGGATTTGTTCTTGCATCAGCGGCGCGTGCAGCACTGGTCCCGTACACTCTAATCCAAGCTGGAGTGGATGCAGTAAGGCTCAGCAGCTGAAACAGGCTGTTGCTTGACAGCGTGAAGTCTGCGCTGGCGCCAGCTGCAAGCGATCCTGTCGTATGCGTAAGCGTACCCGCTGAAACACCGGTTCCAGGCGGCTGAGCCCACGTACCATCGGCCCTCAGATAGTTTGATGTTCCGCCACCGCTTGCGGGTGCAAGACCGGCATCGCCACTGGAAACAAGTGGGAGTGTCGCATCATTGCCGGTGCTGCTCTGAAGTAGCCTGATTGACGGTGTATATGACAGATCAGTAGAAGATTGCGGAGGCGCCGCCCATGTGCCATCTGCTCTCAGGAAATTGGTAGTGCCACCACCAGAAGACGGTGCAAGGCCGGGGTCAGCGCTAGATACAAGCGGCAGCGTAACATCATCGCCAGTGCTACTTGCAAGCAGCCTTGTTGACGGCGTATAGGCAAGGTTTGTTGGAACATTCGGCTGTGCGCCAACTTCAATGTTGTCCAGCTTCAACTTATCGTTCTTCGACATCCCGCCATCGGCCGTCTGGGTGGCCATGGGCAGGGAGAGCACCGGATTGGTGCCCCCGGTCGAGCTGAGGGGTGCTTCGGCGCTGACGCTGGTGACGTACTGGGTCGGCTGGACCGTGCCGCCTCCAGGGCCTCCTGGCGTTGGCAGAGGGGCCGGCAGGATCGGCGTGGTCGATGAACCGGTGGAGTCCGGCATGAGCCGAGCCGCCAGCTCCATCGACATATTTGATACTTCTGCGCCACCCTCCACGCGATTGATACGTGGTGGGGAGTCTTCAATAAAGTACCAGAGAAGCCCAGGATAGGCCGAGCCATCAAGAAACAGCCTCAGGTCATCACCAGCACCACGAAAAAAGCTTTCGTAAAAGGCAATCGGCGCAAGTCCCCTTGAGTTGATGCAGGTGAGCAGCACCTGGGCGCACAGATAGTTCGAGATATTCCTGAATTCAACTGTAAGCCTGCCATCGTATTGACGATTGCCAAACTTGCGTCTTGACGAAACGCCGCCAAGACTTGTATCGGACCCCACCGGAAAGCGCGGGGCCACAAAATCCATTGACGAAGGGGTGATGTCTGGGAACTGTACGAAGTTCATTTTTCAATCACCCAGTTTTCGTCAGTGGACAGCCCTCCCCAATTCTGGGACAAGATCAGCCTGCCATTTTCATCAGTCGGAGTCTCAATGGCATTTGCGATGAATCCGCTGTTTTCGGCCGGATCAATGTCCAGAATTCTGTAGGTCTTGTAGTCGGAGCCGGATTCCTTGATCACGAAAATGATGCCAGATGGTGAAGCCGTGCCATCTTCGTTGATCGTCAACTCAGATTCCGTGACCTCGCTTTCAAGGATGCCATCCCAGATCATCGCCTGATAAGTTCCAGGCTCAATGTCGGTGACGGAAATCACAAGGCCATCGCTCTTAACGATGCCAGTCTTGTATTCATTGAAGAATGTCACTTCAACAGGGACTTGCACATAGTCGCCTGGCTTGATTGGTGCGAGCAGCGAGTCCTGCGTCAACTCCATTGTAATGCCATGTGTTGAAAGCCTGCGAATACGGGCCTTCATCTTCAGATAGTCAATCAGGTGCTTCTCGTTTGTCGCAAAATCTGATAGATCAAACGACTGGATCGGATCATCCTCCGACGAAAGCGCACCAGCTTCGCGCAACAGAATCTCGCGCTCAACAGGGAAGATCCCAGGATTCGTGATCGTGCTCAGTTTCCGCTCTTCCCGCCAGCGACCAGAAACCTTGATCGACCTACGAGACTCTTCGTCAATCGCCGAGAATGAGAAGCTGCGCATTTGCAGCAGGCCGAATACACCCTTGATGTCAACGGGTGCGTTCCAGTTGGTTCGGTCACCCTCCACGTACGGGAACATGGGACGCAGCACGTAACGCCCATCAATCTCCATGAAATACAGCAGGTGCTCTTCCGCTTTCTTGGCTACCCATTCCTTGATATTCGTCGGGAGATAGACGAGATCACAGAAATACCTGTTGTCGTAGCACCACTGAGCTGATTCACGGAAGCTATCAATGTCAATCTGCTCATCGCTGACCTGATCGCCGGTTCCGTAGACCGGATTGGTGAACAGCTCAAGAGCGATGTCGGGGAACAGGTGCGTCGGCCCCGGCGTCATGTCATTCAGGAGTCTGCGAGCCTCTGGATAGCCAGCGTTCGCATAGCCAGAGAGCTGCCCCAGCTGCTGGAATGTGTTTCCAGGGAGGAGGTTCAGGCCGACAATGCCCATGTCCGGGTAGAGCGGCAGCGTCTCGTTCTGAACGATCTCGGTCACGGAGACGATTTCATGCTCCGGTCCGCCCTCAGCCGTTGAAGAAACCTCAGGGAATACGAATGTTTCAGCTAGCGCGCCAAATTCATCGACGAACTGCACGCCATCAGTGTATCCATAGCCAAGGTTCCCGTATCCCTGCGCCTGGTCCTTGTGGACGGCTGGCAGCCGGAACGGATCATCGCCATCGTTGACAACGCCAACGTCACTGCCGTTACCCTCTTTTCCATAAACCTGCAGCACAACTGATTCGTGCGCTCTGGTGATCAGATTTCCATTCGCCTGCCGCTTATCTTCGATCAGGACGTAGGCGCCAGAAGCGTTACCAGATCTGATCTCCCAGCCAGAAAGCGGCTCAAACTCAATTTCCCACTGTTCAACGGTTGGGAACTGGAGTCTGACCGTATTGAACTGACTTTGTTGATTGATTCCACGAATGCAATAGCACTCGGGAAAGGTGATCCATTCTCCAGTGCTGCTGCTTGGTCTGACGCGAATCCTGAAGAACGAGTACCGCATCTGAGCGGTCGTTACCGTTCCAGACGTATAGTTGAATTGCTTGAGCGTTGATCCCTTGGAGATCGTGTCGCCCCTGTAGTCAAGACATGCCTTGTTATCTGCAGCTCCGTAGGAAATAGTGTCCCTGAAGTTGCACAGATTGTTGATCCTGATGCCAAGAGTGCTCCTGATGATGATTTCAATCAGGCGCGTCGGCCTTGTGGTCGTGATTGTTGCAATTGAAACCCTGAACAGGTGCGGGAAATTTGTTGCCGTGTAGCGGTCAATGTTGCTGCCAACGTTCGCATTGACACGGAGGTCGGAAATAGTCGTCAGATCAATGACGCCGGGTCTGACAACGGTGAACGTGGCTTCAATGCTTTGACCTGGGCGCGGATCTTGTGAGCCAGGATCAGAGAAGTTTGCCTCGCTAGTGAAGACCTCGCCTTCGGGGCTGCGCCCGGTGCATACGACAAGAGCCGTGCCGAACTTGTAAAGAGAGCCGATCTGAATTGCGTCGTCCCACTGCTCTTGCTTTCCGGCGATGGCGGAAGCGATGTCAGCGGCTGGCTCGCTGTAAAGCTCACCCTTATTTAGCGTTGCTTGAACCGTTTCCCTTGAATCAGCGGTTGATTCAACAACGTAAATAGTTGAGGCTGAACTGTAATTGCCGGAGAATGTCTGGTTGATGAAGTCGACATCGTAGTTTGCTTCAACGTCGGTTTCCTGTTGAACGTTGACGCGGTAGTAAGTTGACGGCTCTTCGTCATCGTCAACTGCCCCATTCACGAATGTAATCTTGAATCTTGAATACAGCAGCGCCTTCTTCTGATCGTTCGTCAGCCCGGAAGCGTTGTACTGAAGTCGCGTACTGAGTGTTACGCGCTTGCCGGACTGCTGGGTGACGGTGACGATTGGATTCGGTACGACCTGATCACCCGAGTCAAGCCATTGGATACCAGCTTCAAGAGCCGAGAGGCTTCCACTGAAAGCGGTGGATCTAAGTCCAGTGGTTGAATTGGTTGATCTGTATTCATTTACGGTTGTCCCACTCCCACCAATTCGCTCAACCTCAACATTGACATCCCATGCTTGAGCATTGAACGCTTTGCTGAAGTCAGTTTCAACATCGCTGCTCTTGTCAAGAACGTATGTCAGTGTGTTGCCGATCGCGCTTGCGTCGCCAGAGATGAAACCAGATCGAGTTGAGTAGACTGCGCGTGTTTTGTCACGTTGCGCCGCTGCTACATCATCAATCTGACAAACAACCTTAGCATCGCCATCATCACCCTTTGGAATGAGTTGAGCTTGGTACTGAGCCCTGATGACAGGATTTATACGATAAGCGAGATTGTTGCCGATTGGAGAATAAACGCCAAAAGCAGCATTTGAACTGGGTCTGACGACAGAACAGAAGTCACCAGCCCATGCTCTGTCAATAGAGCGAGCTGCAAAAACATCGTCGCCACCCTGATTCTCAGCATTCCCCGGATCCAGATTTGCAAGTCTGCCGGCAATTCTGTCCTCAGACGTGATTCTGCCGCCATCCGGCCTGAAGTAGATGACGTACGAGGATCCTAATTCTGTTCCTGGTCCAATGTTATACGCATTCAGAAGATTATTGCCCAGAGCAAAACCATTAGGGTCAAGTTCAGCAATTCCGCCATCGCCAGCAAGGAAAACAGCACGGAGTAGTTGCTGACCATTGCTTGTTTGCAGCTGACTCCACAGTAGATCCATGTTGACGCGGATGCCACCGTAGGTTTCGCCGTCAATCACCTCCTTCAGAGCGAAAACCATCGGCATCGGCTGGCCGATCGCTGCCGGCTGCTGCAGCGAATCGAAGCCCTCCCGAGGGGCGTAGCGGCGCACATCGCTGACCGTCTTGCCCAGGCGCTCGCTGCTCTGGATCCGGGCTGGCTCCACCTCCCCAGGCCGGAAGAACTGGGCGATGATCGTCAGCCCCACGGAGATCGCCGAGGCGACCAGGGAGATCACAGCCAGCGTTCCCAGGGGCTCGCCGGCCACAACGGCTGGTCGAGGCCCTTTGGCAGCCCTCTTGGCAGCCTCTGCGTAGAACCGCTTCACCTCCTCCGGCCGGATCCCCAAGATGCGACCGAGGCGATAGTGCATCGGCAGGAGATGAGGCTTCACTTTACAAAACGGCGAAAGTTGAACTTTGGCAGTCCGGGAGTTGTAAGAGGAAGCCAAACAACACCTTTCCTTGTGTGAATTGTAACGACACCAAGATTGCCGCTATTTTCAAGTACCGTAGAGATCCCGAGCTTTGGGTGTCCGCCGGCTCCCCTGTTCCGCGTCATTGCTACACAGCCCTGCTCAACAACATCAGTTGGACAGGTGTGATGATTCCAAGCCGTCTCCAGTGAACCCCAGAGTCCAGCAGCGGCCATGTCCATCCAACGAGGATCAATCTCTGGCCTGTAGATTCCGGCTTCATCGAGAAGGGTGAAACAGAGGAGCAAGCAATCTGCGGCTTTTCCTTCTTTCGGGTCAGCCCAGAACTCATGCTTCAGTCCAAGATACTGATGAAGGCTCATACGGAAATGGTTCCAGATGTTGGCAGCGCTCCCACAAGCGACTGTGAAAGCGGTCTACCACCAACTGTAGCGTTGACAGTATCAAGTGGACTGGCAAGCTGAAGAACAGATTGACCCGGCCTGCCCATCTCAACCGCACCCTCAACCCTGCAGGACCACAGCATCTTGGTCAGCTGCGTAAGTTCTTGATCGGTTTCAGTGTCAATCTCTACTGAAGTTACCTCAACCAGCCACTTACTGGAGTCCGCTTGCCAGAAGATGTTTTGGACAAGGGTGTTGGCTGGACATACGATCGCACCCCTGCTGCGTTCTCCGCCCTGCTTGCCGCCACCACCAGAAACGCCAAGAGGGGCAAAGTCGTAATCAACTCCACCGTAAGTGCGCGTTTCGTTAATGAAATAGTTTTGGTACGCATAGGGGAGGTAGCCCCCTCCCCCGCGTTCCTTGAAGCGGATGTAGCTGACAATTGCGAATTCCCCTTTCACTGAATCAGAGCCCCAGGCGCTTACGTGTCTTCATGCTTTGACTTCCAGCCACCATACAGATGGTAGCCTCCTTCTACGCTGTGCATGGGAATGCCTCAGCGATCGGGTGGGTTGACGCTTCACAGCCTGCCGCCACCGAAAGGGTGGACTGATGCACGGCTCCACGCCCGTTTTGACTCTCCGCCAGTCCGGCGGCGAGGATGTTCAAAGCAGCGTTGATGTCGCGGTCGTGAACCGTTCCGCAACTCGGGCACTGCCACTCCCGAATCGACAGCTCTTTCTTGCCGTCGTGATGGCCGCAAGCTGAGCAGACCTGACTGGTAGGGAGCCATCGGTTGATGACAACCACCTGCCTGCCATATTGCTCAGCCTTGGACTCCAGCAGAGCCCTGAACTGCCGCCAACCCGCATCGGCAATCGAGCGGGCCAGCTTCTTGTTCTTCAGCATCCCCGAAACGTTCAGGTCTTCCAGCACCACCGTTTGGTTTTCACGGATGATGCGGGTCGAGAGCTGATGCAGGAAGTCGAGGCGCCGATCAGCAGCCTTGGCGTGCAGCTTGGCTACCCTGCGTCTAGCGAAAGCCAGACGGTTAGAGCCCTTTTCCTTGTGCTTCAGGTTGCGCTGCAGCCGCCGCAGCCGCTTAAGCGCCGAGCGCAGAAACCTCGGCGGAGCAATCTTTTTGCCATCTGAGGTAACGGCGAGGGATGTCAAGCCCAAGTCTATGCCAATCACTTTGCCGTTTTTCGGCATTTGACTTGGCTCGACTTCTACAACAAAGCTTGCGAAATAACGTCCGCTGGAATCACGAATAATTGTGACACTGGTTGGCGATGACGGCAGTGAGCGACTCCAAATAATTGGCACTGAACCAATTTTTGCAAGAATCAAACGATTATTTTTTACGCGAAATGCATTGGATGTAAAACGAGCTGACTGGGTGCCGCACTTTTTCTTGAAGCGCGGCGGGCCAACCCCACTGCCCCTGCGCTTTCCTTTTAGGCTATTCCACCAATTACGATAGGCTCTGTCAAGGTCGCGCACAGACTGCTGAAGTATCGTATTACTTGGTTCGGCAAGCCACTTTCTTTCAGGAGTCTGCTTCGCTTGAGTAATGCAAAGCTTGGCTAAAATTGGATAGGTAACTTTTTGACCAGCACTGTATAGCTCGCGGCTTTTGGCTAGAGCGTCATTCCATACAACGCGAGCGCAGCCAAAGGCCTTGCCGATCGCACCTATTTGGTGCGGGTGTGGATACAGGCGAAACCGGTAGCGTCGCTTCATCAGTCAATTATACCACGCGGGGCCACTCCTACCCACCCCCGGCTTCCCGTCGCCTTGGCGTATGGTCGCTTAATTGCCCGACAAGTATATAACTACAGGCCGAGTCGTTTTCTGGTCTTCATGCTATCGGCAAGTTCACGAATCGTCTGGTTCCGGGCCACCTTAGCAGTACGGGCATTAGATGCCTCAAGCTGCTCGGGAGTGACGAAATCGTACTCGTTGACGCGAGTGGTTTCGTACTTGATCGGAGGCAGTTCTTTCGGGCTGCTGGTGACACGCTCCAGTCGGTCGATCTCCCTGGTCGTTTCACTCCGCTGATACGGAACGGCCCGACCATAGTTGCCGGTGTAGATGGTGTCACTAGATTCACCATCACCGCTCTCCATGCTGCTCGCGGCGCGACGGGTATAGCGGCCGATCGAAGGGGCACTGCCGCCCTTGTCGTCAAGGCCGGGGACGTACAGCTCGTCGTTGGGAATGATCGTGCCTGGGCGGTCGGGAACCCACAGCTCAGGGCCGTTCTCGCCGATGATCGCCGGGTCGTAGGGATCAGGGCGACCGCCCGAGGCATAGCCAGGCAGGCCGAGGTTGCCGAGGTTGAGCATTTCGCCGGTAAAGCCGGGGAGCGACGACTTCGGCTTGCTGCCAAACAGACCTGACAGTCCACCGCCAGCGCCAAACATTCCAGTGATAGAGCTGATGGATCCGAAGATTGAAGCTGCACCCATCAGGGTGTTGTAAGCCCCGCCCTTGCGGATCATCTGAGCGCCGCCAACGCCCATCGCGATGCTGCTGATCGCTTGCAGGCCGATGCCAACTGTTTTCTGGAACTTGGTGACAGAATCTGACATCTGAGTGCCGAGATCCTGAACGCTATCTGTCGCTTGCGCGGCTGCCTGGCCAAGCTGACCCAGCGATTCGGCCGTCTGATTTCCAGCTGCAGTAGCGGGACCATAGGCAGCGCCAACAGCCTCGCGCATTGCATCGTAAGCCTCAAGCATTCTCCTAGCATTTTCCTCAGCATTGAACTGAGGAGCTGGCTGAACCTGGGACACAACAGAGCCAATTTCGGAAAGAAGCTTGCTGGTGATCGCAGGGTTTAGGCCGGGCTCTCTGCCTGGGCCGTGGAAGAAGTTCTGCCCCTCGGCTCGCAGGAAGTCGCCCTGCATCATATTGCCGTACTGGCTAACGCCTTTGAAATACAAGCGGCCATTGATGTCCTTGATCGACTGCTCAAGAAGTGCGGGATCAAGAAGCTCGGCCTTGACCTTGTTGAACAGGTCGGCGCCGTAACGATTTGGATTGACGACTTGGGCGCGACTCAGGCCAAAATTTGGTGCATACTGGCCGGCTTGGGTTACGACATCCACCAGATTCGATGGATACTGACCGGAGCGTGAGCGGCTGAGGATGTTCGCGAAAACATCAGTTCTGCCCAGCGGATCGGATCCACCATATTCGCCAATTGCAGTATTGACTGCAGCCGCAATTTCTTCATCCGTAAGACGCAGCGCCTCCTTGATGCTTCTGCCGGTCATCGGCAGATCAGGCCCGCCAACGCCCGTGAACTGTCCAGTTGCTCCACTGGACTGAGCGTCCCGATACCACTGACCGCTCTTGGGGGGCTCCGTTGCCGGCGACCTGCCGCCTGGACCTGGGACAATCCCGTTCGCGGGAGCCGTGGCCGGGGCCGGAGTGGCGCCGCGAGCCGCCGCAGCCGCAGTCTCAGCCTTTTTGACAAGTTCAATGGCAGCCTGAAGAATCTTGTCGGTATTGTCCTTGACAGCAGTAATTGGCTGAAGCAGGGGGTTCTGCTCAGGTTTGATGCCTAAGACATCGGAGAGATTCTTGAACAGCTGATCCTGCAGGGGGCGCAGCGTAAACTCAAGGAGGACATCAAGAGTCCGATCTGCAACGCCTTCAGCGAAACGCTGAACAGATTCCAGCAGGTTCCCGCCTTTCAGCAGTTCTTTATTGAGCTGGATAAACGAGTCGGTCCAGCCACTTGCAATATCCCTAAGTCCATTAAGAACCTTGAGCTTGGCATTCAAGTTGTCAAGCGCTTTTGCGTTTCTGAGGATTTCCTCCTCCTGTCTTGGGTTGATGCCAAGCCCGCCACGGCTGTTGATGATTTGCAGCCACTTATCATATTCGCTGACAGGGAGCAGGAGCGCAGAAATCTCACCCCTCGCCTGAGTAATGGAGTTGCTGAGCTGGTCGTTTGACTGGGTGTAAAACTCAATTGTTGGCCGCAGCTTTTCAAACTCGACAGTAACTTTTTCCGCAGTGGCAATTAAGCCGAGCAGTTCGGGTGTCAGCTTGAAATCTGGCCGCCTTGCAAGAGAGCTGACAAGGCTTGTGTAAGAGCCTTGAATGACGCCGATGGCAATTGAGAAATCGTCTGCGACAAGGCCAAGTGCCTTCCTGGATCTAGTAAGAGAGTCGTCAAGCTCTTTGAATGGACCGGTGGCAAGATCGCTTATGCGACCAATAAATTCATTGAAGTTGCCAGCCTGACCAGAATTGACAAGTGAAGTTTCAAGGTCGAGCAGGGTCTTCTGAAGCTGATCCCCGCGTGCCACGGCCTGCGTTACGCCAGCAGTAGAAACACTCCGAGTGGAGACAGACGGAATCTCCCTGAGCTTTGGAGGAGCCTTTGTTGTCTCAATCGCTTTCAGGTTTTCGCCCGCGAGCTTCAGATTTTCTGTGATGTTGTCGAAGATTGTTTGATTTGCCGTGAGTACGTCTTGATAGACCTGCTTGCCAGGATTCTCCTTCGCATTGACCTTTGCGCTTTCAAGGAAGCTGCTCTGCCTTGCCTGCATGACAAGGAGTTCGTTCTTGATAACCTCTGCCTTAAGCGAGGCAATTTTCTTTTCGGCTTCAAATGTATTCAGGGCCGCATCTTCGTTTCTGCGTGCAACGCTTCTGTTGATCTCCTGAATTTTTTCGGCGGTGCTGATATTCAGGTCCGAAACCCTCTTGGCAACCTCGGCCTTGTACTTTTCAAGCTCAACCTGTTGGTTGCTAATCGCAATCTCAAACTGCTTACGGCGTTGCTCGATCTGATCCTGGGCCGAAAGCTGAGCGCCAAGGTAGGTGGTTACAGCGTCCGCAAGGCTTTGCGCAAGCTCGTCGCCAGCCAGCTCATTGCGAACCTCAAGCGCAGCATTCTTAAACTGCTGCTCCCTGATCTGACCCTGCTTGACAAGGATCTCAAGCTCTTTCTGGGCGTTTTCTTGACGAAGCTGGGAGATCCTGTCTTCAACGCCACGGCGAATATCCTCGATCTGCTTTTCGTAGTCACGACGCAGCTCAAAGGACTGACGATCAAGATCTTCCTGCTCGCGCTTGATGGCGTTGGCTTGTTGCTTGAAGCCCTTCAGGATGTCCGCTCCTTCGTTCCGCTTATTGAATACTTCGAGATCGCGTTGAGCTGTGTCGCGGCGGGTTTCTGCGTCCCTGATCGCCTTGTCGCGTTGCTCCTGTGGCTTGAGCTGTGGCGCAGGAGTGGATCTTACAAGTCCAGCGGTGATTTCAGCCAAATCTTTAGTCGGAATCCCAAGAATTGAACCAGCTCCACCGCCTCCAAGCGGGCGGCCAATCAACCTCTCAAGAAGTCCAGATCCCCTTGGTGCGCCTGCTTTTTCAGCGGCAGCCTGCAACTGCCTGTTTGCAGCCGCTCTAGCTTCTGGTGTGGCTGCAGCAAAGGCATTCTCAAATCTTTTTTCCGTCCCGCTTCTCTCCAGTCCTGATGCAATAGCATTCAAGATGTCAGTAAGCGGCCCAGCAACAAGAAGCTGGATCTGTACGCCAAGGTCGGCCATTGCACGCTTCAGGCGATCACCAGCATCAGCGGCTTCACGAAGCTTCGTAGCTCCATCGACCCCGAGCTTGTTATTCAGTTCACCCTGGATAATCGAGTAGGCAGCGGTCTTATTCCCAGCCTCAATCAGATTGCCAATCAGCTTTTCCTGGCCACGGCTTGCAAGCAGGCCGGAATCCTTGATCTGCTCAAAGTTGCCGACCAGATCACGCAGCATGTTGCCGGTGTCCTGGGTCGCCTGCATCAGCATGTCCACCTGGGAGCCGATCGCCGTGCCAGCAAGCGACAGGCCGAAGCCCAGCGTGCCGCCGGCCAGGCCACCGAAGAAGCCGCCCAGACCGCCACCAGCAGCGGCTCCGGCGCCCTGACCGAACAGGAGGGGGAAGGCGCCACCGATCAGGCCTTCCCCGACCGCCTGGCCGCCTCTCTGGCCGAACCTGCGGGTCAGGAAGTCAGCCCCGGTATCCCGGCGAGCAATCTGGTCGTCAACCTTGTTCAGAACTTTGGTCAGCTGATCAAAGCTCGCGTCCGTCATCTTCACGCCTTCGCGTGTTTCAGACAGCGCCTGAGACAGAAGCTGCAGCTGCTTGATGCTGGCGCCTGACATATCAGCCAGATCCTTCAGGCCAAGAAGCTGATCAGCATTGCCGCGAGCAGCATTTACGCGGCCCTCAAAGTCGCCAGGATCCGGTCCGGCAGGAGGGGCTGGAGGATTCGGCCCACGACCGCCGCCGCCAGCAGACCGAACAGCGGAAGAGGTGAAATTGGCAGCAGATTGAACGCTGAGCGCAAAGTCGCGAATCGGCTTTGTAGCGGAATTCAGTGCTTGCTGCAATTTTTCAAGCGGGGATCCAATAGCGGCACCGGCTTCGCTACCAAGGGTCTGCGTCTTACCAAAAGCAAAGATTGACGAAAGCGGTGATCCAATGCCGCGCCCCTGAATCTGATTGGCGGAAAACAGGGGATTAGAAGGTGGAGCGCTCTGAAGAGTTGGTAGCTTACCGCGAATTCTTTGGTCGCGACTCATCAGAATACCAGGGTTCAGAATTGATGACTCGCCCGCTTGTCCGGCAACCGGAGACATGGGTGCCGTTACGAACCTGGCAGAGCTGAACTTGTTGGCACTCTTGACGAAGGCGTCATCAATCTGCTTTTCAAGAAGCCCCGGAAGGTTCCTGAAAATTCGCTCAAGCTTCATTTCCGGGAATACGTCCTGGAACGTACCCCTTGCGCTCGACTCCCTCAGTATTTCGGTTGGGAAGTTCTGGAGCCCAACCGCATCAATTCGCCTTCTGTATTTAGCCGAATCAATTGTCAGGTCAGCAATGGATTGCGAAAGTGTTCCATAGTTAGCTCCAAGGCTCGGACGCTTCACCGCAAAATCAAACTGACCTGCGATTCCAGTCTGCGGATTTCTAGTAGGAAGGTTTAGGGAGGCAGTCGCTATGCCCTCTCTTGCCGTTTTAACGGCTTTCCCAACTGCATTCGCGCCAGCACCAAAGGCCTTGCTGAAGGCCGCTTCAATAGCAGAAGTACCCTGCTCAAGCCTGCTAGTAGTGGCATTGATGATGTCACTGATTAGCATAAGAATGAACTTGGGAGGGCTGTTCCTGCCAAAGACCTTATTGATCGCTTTTGTTGCAGCAGACGCAAACTTGGTTGCCGCCGCAGCAGCGCTGGATGAACCGCCGGCAAGCTTGTCGGCAAAAGTGCTTACAACGCTCGCGCCAGTTTCAGCGGCGCCAGAGACTGCGCCCTTGAGGCCGCCAGCACCAGTTCCTGTAGCTTTCCCGCCAACAGAAGCGTTGAACGCACCGATGATGTTGCTCAGGGCTTGCTCGCCACTGCGACCGCCACGGAAGACCTTGGCGGCAGTGTCTGCACGTCCGAGATCACCAAGAATCGAGGTCAGGGTTCCGGTATCGCGCTGCTGCCCACGGCCAAGCCTTTTTGCAAGCTGCTCGGATGCTTTTGACTCAGCCTGCGCATTGGCCGCTCTTTGCTTCTCTAGCGCAAGCAGTTGCCTTGTTCCGTTTAGCTCTTCATCAAGAATATCCAGGCTCTTCGCGGAAATCTCAAACGTATCAGCCTTTGCGGCATTGAGTGTATTTTGGAGCTTGACAAGGGTGTCACCAATCTCAACGCCTTTTGCCTGCGCTCCGGCAAGTTTCTCCTGCAAAAGGAGGCCAGAGGCGAGGATGTTAGCGAGTCGCTTTGGCGCATCAATTGGTGAGACGTCAGTGGTTCGGATATTTGAAGGCCTGATTTGTCCAGCCTGGCCGGCTCCAGCCTTGGTGGACACTCCACTGGAAAGCTCCTCCACCTGAGCTAATGCACTTCTCCAGTTTATTCCCTTTGCTGCAAGTTTCTGCGCCTCAGTTACTGGCGTTGGCGTTCCACGTCTATTCAGGCGCTCAAGCGACATTCGCTGGCGGTCAATTTCAGCTGTCTGACGCTTCGAGGCCGTTAGATCCCTTTCGGCAAGCGAGGAAGTTGCCTTGTCAAGCTTTTGGCGAAGCTCAAGTTTTTGGTTTTGACTGAGAAATGCTTGGTCAACACGAGTCTCAAGAGCCGCAATTCGATCAAGCTGCAGTTCAATCTTATCATAGTATCCCTGCTTCTTGATGATTGATTTCGGATCATCAAGCCTGGAGGCAGGGCCAAGCTGCGGCTGAATCTTCATACTTTGGCCACGCAGGCCAAATCCGCTCATTTCCTCGCGAACAGATGCAATCCGCTCCTCAAGAGCCCGGTACTCATTGGAGATAACAGGAACAAGAGAGCGCAGTCTTTCTAGGTAGCCAAGGTATGAGTCCATTGCGGCCTCGCTTCTTGTCACCGTGTCACCCATTGCAAGCGCGGAAGCAATGAGCTTGCGGGAGCCGGCAAGATTGGCTTCTGATGTACCTTGACCAAAATTTTGACGCTGAGCCTGAGGAGATAAACCAAAGGCGATAGCCCGAAAGCGTTGCTGTTCGGCTTCTGCGAGCTTCTTGTTCGCCCCCTCTACGGCAACACTGAATCTATTGAAATCGGCAGACGCAATTTTAACGTTATTTGCAACCAGCGAAAGAGCGGATGCCTGCTCTTTGAGCTGACTTATGCTTGCGTCAAGGCCTACGTCTTTGCCAAGCCCGCCAGTTACGAGTTTCTTGCGGAGATCTCCAATGCGGAGATAGGCATCAGCAAGGCCCTGAAGCGCGTTTACGCTTGCCTGGTTTTTCATGGCAAGGCCAAGGGCTCTGTTAAGCCCGATCGCCCCGGTCTGGGCCTCCCTCTGCCTCTGTGTTAGCTGGGCTGTTTTGCTGTTGAGTTCATCAATAGCGCTGGCCGCGTCAAGAATATCTTGCTGTAACTTTTTATAGGTTTTTGTTTCTGGATTTTTCAGTCTTGACAGTCTTTGCTGCGCCTTTTCGATTTTATCAAAGTTTTTTTGAATTTCAGCTCCAGCCCCAGCAATACCCTTTCCAGCATCGTCCGAAATACGGTTAAGCGCAGTCATGCTTGACTGCAGCTTTTCCACATCACGCACAGCTCTTGACGCGGATACGTCCAGCGGGGAGCTATTTAGCCTATTAACAATGTCGTCAAGCTTGCTAACTCTTTCAATCAGCCTGTCAACAGCTGAGCGGCCAGTTACCAGAAGGTCAATTGAAGCGCCAGCCATTGAGCCAAAAACTCTTCTCTAGCCAGTATAGGCACTATAAGCGAAAACCGATTTCGACCCCTCTCCGAACATTGAAAGATAGCTGGCCGCCTCTTGTGTAGGTCTGGAACCAAAACTTCGGAGCAGTAATTGAAGCATTTGGATCTTCCCTTGTGTATCCAATGGCAATGTCAGGGCGAAGGCCAAAGTCTTGCATTCCACCTCCATCCTTGCGCCTGAATCCACGCTCAATCACCGGCTTAATGGGAGTGCCGATCGCAAAGAAAAGCCCCTCTTCTTCGTCAATTGCAATTCCAGCATAAGGAGATGAGTTCGTGATTTCAAATCTAATCATATCGCTGCCAACTTTTGAATTCAGAACTCGCTCGTATCTGCTGAGAGGGAAGTTTCTTTTGTTGTACGAGTAGACGGATCCCTCCTTTCTTGGGGGGCTTGCGGCGCCGCCAGGGATCACCACATCCCAAGCAGACGAAAAGCTGCCGCTCCACGCGGGACCGGCCTGCGCAAGTCCATTCGTCACCTCAACGGCGACCTGTTGCACCGCCTTTGCAACTGCCTTATTGATCTGCCCCTGCAGATCCTTGGCAAGGCTGATGTTTTGTCCGCGCCTTCTTACTCTGGCCATTTTTTATTTCAACTCTAGCCAAGAAAAAGGGGCCTACCGGCGGCCCCTCTTCGCTTTACTTATCGCCTCTTCTTGATCTTCCTGTTTGATCTTGAAGTAAGCTGACCAGAGGATTAGTTCCTCTGGGGTCATCGTCGTATCGACTTCGCGGAGACTCTTGCCAAGAGTTTCTGCAACTACCAGTTTCAGGTAGGTCCAGCGGTCTTCGCGGAGTTCGTCTGCGATTTTTTTGTCGAGGACTCAACCTCATCATCCTCACTGCCAAGGACAACAAGAATCAGCTTGTCAAGATCCTCAGCACGAATCGCGGTCTTCAGCTCGGGGATTTCCCCAGCTGCAAACATCGCGCTGCCATCAGCATTCTTGGCCTTGCTGACGAGCAGATAGATCAGCCAGTCGGAATCGTCATCCTTGGTCTTGGATGCAGCACGGGCATTGCGACGAGCCCGGTCACGCTCAGCTGCAACCAGCGGCGTGATATACATTTCAAGCTCGGTGAAGCCATCGCTGAGAGGAACGACCTTCTTGATTGGTTCAAGATTGGCGGCCTGCTTCAGCTTTTCAAGAGCTGTGCCGAAGCCAGTAGTGGAGGCCATGTGAATAGACGGAGGCTTGAACAGGATAGCAACAAAAAAGCCCCCGAACAAGCGGGGGCAGGCGAGGCTCCAGCCGAACAGCATCAGGTGCGGGTCAGGTCGAAGGTGACGTTGCCAGACGGACGGAAGTTGATGCTCACGCTCTGGGCATCATCCGGGTTCACGTTCAGGCTTGCGGAAGTCAGTACAACCTCAGTCGAGATCGAACGGCTCAGCGTTTCGGACAGCGTGCCACCCGAATACACGGCGTCAATGTAAAGCTTGACGGCGGTGCCGGTTTGACGACGCTGCAGCACATCGCTGATCAGACGGTTCGACATAGCCGAGTCGGCATCCGTGAAGTACACGGTGGTCGTGCCAGTAGCATCAGCAAAGCTGGTCACGTAAGTCCTGAAAGGAGCAAACTGACCATTCGGGACGCCGATGGTGGTTACGTCGATCTCAGCTCGCGTGATCTCCAGGCTCCAGTCCCGAACCTGGGCGATCGGGGCGAAGGCCTTGTAGACGATGGTGGCCAGCTGGCTGCCAAAGTTGGTCGGAGCAGCGGTTGCAGTAGCAGCCGTGCCGCCAACAGTGCTGGAAAGCGTCATGATCCCAGTTGCGGGATCATACGTCTTCACGAAGTAGTCGCCAGCCGCGATGGCATTGGTGACAGTCGCACCAACGGGATAGGTGAGGGTCACGGGGTCATCGACCTTGAAACCCAGGAAATCACCAACCGTGATATTGCTGCCGGTGGTGGGAAAAGCAGAGGCGCCGAGGCAGGCCTGGGTGTTTGCCGGCTTATACCAGAAAGCGCCCGAAGTGCCCGTCAGTACCGTGGTGTCACAGGACATGGACTTTGAAGAAATGAACAGCAGTGCGGGCACTGCCCGATGTACCAATCCTAGCCACCACCTCGTTTCAGGCCGAATGAGAAGCCGTAGCCGGTAAGGTCAGTCCTTAGCCGAGATTGGTCGCATCCCAGGAAGCAGACATTCTCGCCATGAAATGCGGCTGCTCCTGATCCATGTAAAACATCGGACCGGAAATATCGCGAACTCTCACAAAGGTTCCTGTCGCCGGCTTTTTTGTTGAGCCGAGATTCTTCAGGACGCAGGAAGCCGTTTCGGCAAGCTGTCTTGCACGCCTTCCGCCATTCCCCTTGCGCGTAAAAATGCGGATGATAATTGCACCGCGAGCGCGATCAAGGCTTTCTTCGAGAGCGGTTTCACTTGTTAGGCCAAATGTGATGTTGACCATCACGTACTCGCCAGGGGGATCCGGCGACATGGCAATGAGGTTATCAAAGTAGATGCTGACAGGGGGAGTGAGCGCAGCAAATGCACTGTTGAGCGGGGTTTCAAGTGCTGCGCAGATTGCTTGGTAGTTCAATTGACGACCACTCCACTGTCACCCTTTCTAAAGGCAAGTCTAACGACGCGCTTCACATCGGCAGACATCTCACCGCCGCGAGCATAGTTTTCATACCAATCACGCTCTGCGGTTGACACATTTGTCCCCTGCGGGTCTGGCTTGACATCCCAACGGAATGTAGGCCCTTTTTCCCTGATGCCATATACTGGTTTGAACTCAATTCCACCAACCGGCTTTTCGGGCGTCTTCGGCTTTATCCACCTGCCTTCAAGAATATCCATTGCATACAGCGCGTATGGTGAAGTATTCACAATTTCAAACACCGTCACTCTTTGCAAAGCCTTGACAGTTGTTTTCAGCTGTGGAACGTCTTGGATTCTGTAGGGGTATCCCTTGGGTGATGGCTGATTCTTTGCGAAACCACCAAGCGCGTTGGCTCTCCAGCTATTACGGAAGTCTCCGCTATAGGCCGGACCCTTGGCAGCGAGTCCATTCATGATCTCAGCAGCTGCCCTTCTCGCTGCGTTGTTAATATCTCTTTTGATCCTTTCTGGAACTTCCGACCATGGCTTGCCGCTGAGGGGATCTTTTTTGCCCCTCCTTGCGATTGTGCTTGGCCTGGGCTTACTCGGCCTTCTTGGGGTTGCCATGCCTGGGACTGCAACTCTTGCTTAATTGTAGCCCAACAGGTAATCAAAGTGCCAAAAATGCTAAACGCGCTTCCAAGTGGCCGAATCGCTCCAGCTTCCAGCCTTGACGGCTCTGATCGGCTTGTTAGGTAGGCATCCCCTCGGCATCACAGTTGCAGGTCCATCCCACACCGAAATGCTGCCGATGATTTCAGCCGTTCGTCCGCTTGGCACTTGAACTACTGCTGGCTCACCGTTCGATCCGTAGACATCGCCAATGACGATCAGATCATTCAGAGCGAGAAGCTGAAGGATCGGCTTGCGGATCCAGCGGATGAAGCTCCTGTAACCTTCAGTCATCGTTGCGCCCTCCGGTGGCGTGATGGTCATGGACCGGGTGCTGCAAGCACGCCGGTCCGACCAATCATACACCTACGTCTCAAGAGCGTCTTGCACGATGTCGCCGACCTCCTGGGTGGTTGCACAGTTCGCAACGCGAGAAAGCTCTGGCGTCAATTCAGTTCGCACTTCATCTGCAATCTGGCCAGGAGTCGGCACTGTTGGCGCGTTCGTCAGGCTCGTAGCCGTATCAGTCAGCGTGACGCGGGCCAGGGTGTCAGACGGCTTCAGGCGGCTGCTCACCGTGGCGTCGATTCGCGATAGTTCCGTGCTCAGCTCGGCGCGGACCGCTGTGGCATTGTCGGCAGCGCTGGGGCCTGGGTTGGCCGTGAGCGTGCGGGTGGCCGCGCTCCAGGCCGTGGTGGCGATACTGGCGGCACTCGGCGGCGCCGTGTAGCCGGAAGAGGGCAGCCGGCTGCTGACGGTGGCATCCAGGTTGCCCAGCTCCGGGGCCAGCTCTGTGCGCACCTGAGCTGCAGTCAGGGTCGAGCGGGTGGCGAGGGCGCCGCCGGTCCGCTCCAGATCTGCACGGATGGCGGCCACCAATGCCACTTGATCAATGTTCTGGTTGCCAATTGCACCAACAATTGCATTCAAAATTGCCTGACCGTCATTTTCGTTCAAGATTGACTGTTCAACTGCTGTTGCAATCGCTTGCCGTTCTCCGCTGGTGAGGGAGAAGCCGGTTCTATCAAGGGCGCTGTTGACAGCGGTGGCAATAGCAGAAGCGGTTGGGGGAGTCGTATAAGAAGAGGTTGCAAGCCTTGTTGAAATTGCAACGTCAAGACGCCCCAGTTCAGTGCTCAGCTCGGTGCGGACAGCCGTGGCGATCTCGGCCTCTGTCGGCACATCCGGGGCGTTGGTGAGGGTGGTGACGGTATCGGCAAGGGTGACGCGGGCCAGGGTGCCACCAGGCGCGAGCCGGCTGCTGACGGCGTCGTCGATCCTGCCAAGCTCAGTTGCCAGCTCCGACCGCACGGCGGTTGCGGCCTCGGCGGCAGTGGGCAGGGCATCGAGCTGCGTGTCCAGGTTGGCGCTGGCCAGGCCTACGGCGGCGCGGATGCTGGCGCCATCAATGGCAGCAGTGCCGGTGGTGGCATCAACGGGCACGCCAAGCGCCACGGACCCGGCAGGGGGGACGGCGCAGGTGCCGGTCAGCTCACCAGCAGGGCCGTAGACCGTGCCGCTGCGGACGTTGCTGGTGGCTGGGTTGCCGCCTACAGAGTCGGCGGTGTAGAGACTGCGGATGATTCCTGACCCACCTACCCTAACCTGATAGTAAGTAGAAGAAGGGCTGGCTATCCAGCCCCATCTTATTGCGTAAATCGGATTGATTCCATTTATTGAAGTCAAAAGCGGGCCGGTTACTAACACTTGAGCGGCACTGCTGGTGCTACTGACACCAGCAGCGCTGCCCGACGCCGTGATTGTGCCATTCACGGTAAGACTTCCCGCCCCTGTTAAACCGATTCCGGCTGCGACACCGGCATTTACACTTCCAACTACTGAAATTGAACCAGTACCATTGCTAAAAATTGCACTTCCGATAGCGGCAGTTACGGTGCCCGTAACATTAACAGTTCCTGAAGATGTGAGTCTAATCGCCTCGGCATTGGAAACAGCGGAAACATTGCCTGTGAAGTTAAAAGTTCCTGAAGAACTAACCCTGACGCCACCAGTGTCAGTGGTAGAGCCTAGAATATTGGGTACAATTGATCCGACCATGTTTAGGGTGCCGGTGCCGTTGAAAAGTATTCCGACAGCGCCTGCTGATGCTCCATTATGATTTCCATTAAGCTGAACTGACGTACCAGTATTGTTAGATACCGTTAAAACTGTTGCAGTGCTTGCGATAGTATTTGCCGTCAGCGTGATTCCATTGGCACTGATTAAAAACCCACCACCCGCCGTCACCCCCGTCGTACTCGCGTTGCTTATCTGCAGCACCGTCGGGCTGACATCAATCGTCACCGTGAACGTATTGCTATACACATCATCCGCCGCAGTCGGCAACGCCCCGGTGTTCCACACCGTTGGGTCAGACCAGTTCCCAGATTTGACCGCCCGAACGATTGCCATGACTCACAGCCCCTTTGCATCAATGAACGCCTGAGCCGCTGCCTCCAGCGCCTGCAGGAATCCAGCCACCGCTGGGTCGCTCGCAGCAGCCTCCACCGCATCGCCATAGACCACCGCCTGCGCTGCATCATCCAGGCGCTCCGGGCCATCCGGGCCCGCCCGGTAGGGCGTCAGCCGCACTGCAATGCTCACGCCCATCCCATCGGCGTGCCACATCGGAGACAGCGCCAGGTTTGCCGCCAGCCGGTCAAAGACCTTGCCGTCGCGCTCAACAGGTCGGTTGGTGTGGAGAGCCATCGGATCAGGTGTAGGTGTGGCCTGCTCGGCCGGTCCAGGTGACGTTGACTGCCGTGCCCTTGCTGGTGCGGACGCCAGCAGCGTTGTAGATGCTGCGGGTGATAGTCCAACCAACTGAAGATTCGGCCAGGCCATAAACACCGCGACCGACGTAAATAACGCCTTGGGTGTCTGTATCGACTCTGACCTCCTTCACTTCTCTGGCTCTTTCCGGCAGCTGAGTTGGATCACTTGTATCCACCACCATGATAGACCTGCCGATAACAGAGTGAAGTATTGGTTTTGAGCCTCTGTGCGTCAGCGGAGTGATTATCTTGGCTGTGATAATCAACTCAGCCTGAGCGTATTCAATGCAATCATCTGGCTTTGGAAAATAGTCGCCAAGATACGAAGCTGGAATCAGAAACTTTGTATCCGTGATTCTGATTTCACCATTCACGTCATCCGGCGCTACATTCAACGGAATGACAGATGTAGTGACTCTCGTGTCTGCGACGACCGGTGTTTCAAAGGTTCCGGTAGCAGGATCGTACACCTGCTCGCTATTCGCAACCTTAATGTAAGTTGCCGAAACACCCCACTGATCAATCAGTGGAGTTGGAATGGATCCAAAAACGTCGTCAACGAGTGACATGATCAGAGGCGGTTATTCCAAGAACCGCCATAAGGCCAAAGCTGGCCGTTGATCATGCGAACGCCACTTGGTTTCTGCCTGGTCACAAATCCCCTGTAGCCGATGCGGGCAGTAGATTCACGCCTGACCTTCGGCTGATAGAAGTCCCCGCGAATCATGTACTTTGCAAAGATGTCCATTGAGTACGGGGGAATGAACAGAGCGCCCGTCTGTGCATTTCCGCTTTTGTCAAACTTAACTCTCAGATCACTCCGGCCAAGCTCAACCTCTTCGTATTCACTGTTCTTTTGGCGTTTCGATCCGCCATCAGCATCCTGAATTCCGGTGTAACCGCCATTGATACCAAGAAATGCTGCCATGTAGGCAACACCGACCTTGAAGTCAAGCGGCAGCTCATCAACCTGAGAGTAGTAATAGTCAGCAATCAAGAGGCGTGGCCATGCCAGGCTTTGCTCTTGTGTTGCAGGACGACCTTTCCATTGCAGAGGATTGATCGCCATCGTCGCGGTGATCAATGTCTTCTGCTTATTTGAATCTGATAGCGCCAGCCACTGCTGCACGCCATAGCTAGGTGCGAGATCTTGAAGCAGAGCCGTGGCCTCAGCCACCGACAGGTAGGAATTGGCGTCAGGCGCCCCCAGCGTCGAGACAAAGGCCACGATTCATCCTCAGGCGGCAGGAGCAGGCTCGGGAGCAGGCGCCGGCTTGGGCTTCGGCTTCACGGTAGCGGCGGCCTTCGGGGCAGGCTCAGGGGCCTTCTCGGCGGCCTCTGCGGTCGCCTCTTCAGCCTGGGCCTCCTTGGCGGCCAGGGCGGCTTCACGCCGCATACGAAACGTTCCAGCACTCATGATGAAAGTCCAGATAGAGAGAAGCCCCGGCGAACCGGGGCATTTGCAGATCGGGAAAGCGATCAGACGAAGCAGCGCATCCGGGTGATACGGATGTTGCGGTCGTCATCGAACACCTTGACCCAGTTGGCACCAGTTGCCAGTTCGGTGTTGCTGGGGGCAGCCTTCGCCGAAGTACCTTTCCAGCTGATCCCGTTCGGGTGAACGAGGTAGTGGGTGCGGTTGATCAGGTAGTCGATGCCCAGGAACTTGTCGCGATCGGTTTCAACCGGATTCTTGGCGGGAGCAGTCGCGTAAGCGAAAGCACCAGGGCCGAAGAAGTAGGTGTCATGGACATCGGTGGAACCGGTGCCAGCACCAACGGCGACGGGCAGCTTGTCATCCACGAACACCGGGCGACCCAGATAGGTGCCCTTCTCCAGAGCCTGCTCGGAGAGGCGGGTGTCCAGCTGCGAGGTGCTGGAAGACGGAACAATCAGGTCCATCTTCATCAGAGCGTAATAGACCGGCGAACGCATCATGATGCCGGTCAGCTCGTCACCTGCATCACCCAGCTTGGCGATGCCGTCCACCATCAGGGACTGGGACAGCTGCGAGGAGGTGCCGCCGACAGCATGGCTGGTGGCCAGGGGACCGCCGGAAGCGAAAATGCCCTGCAGGATCGAAACGCAGGTCTTCTGCATGTCGCGGATCCAGTAGCGACCGGTGCTGCGGGCGATGGCCTGCATCGGGTCGGAACCGGACAGATCGGCAGCCAGGTCGGAAGACTTCCAGCTCTTGCGGCGCATGTTGCGCACACCGACCTGCAGATCACCTGCAATGTCGGTCGGGGCGGAAGCTTCGGTATCCGAGTCGATTTCGGAATCGCCGGACAGATCACCGAAGAAGGGGAGGTCGATGGTTTTGCCGCCCTTCTGAAATTCAGATTGGATGGCAGCGTTCGTGACCATCAGGCCGGAAGTAACCAGGGCATTCTTGTCCTGGATTTCTTCCTGCTGATAGTCAAGGAACAGCTCGGGGATAAGGGGAACACCTGCGAGAAGCATTGTCCTAAAGCGGGTTTGTGGAAATTTGGTTCAGCTTCACAGCACTGCTGCCAGACCGCGTACGGTCGCTGCTGCGAGGCACTGCCTCTCTTGCCAAATAATAGCCAAAGAAAAAGCCGGGGTTGCCCCCGGCCCATTTCCTCATGACTTGACGAAGCTAAAAGACTTTTGCCCGTTGATCTGCTTTATCGGTAAACCAACAAGAAGCCTGGTAGCGCTCGATACAAGTCAGTTCAGTGTGTAACCCTTGCCGGTCAGCACGGCTTTCTCGCCGGAGTCCAGGGCGGCCCAGCCAGCACAGCCGCTGGCGGTGATGACCTTGGTGCCGGTCACGGTGGGAGCAGCTGCAAAAAGCTCATTGAGCTGAGCTTCAGTGAAAGCGTCGGGGAGAATGAAAGTAAAGTTCTTCAGGCCACGGGCACAAAGAACGATGGCAGACAGAACTTCATCAACAGCGGTGGCGGACTGAACGCCGCGCATGTTGACGTTGGTGCGATAGGCGCCACTGACAGTCATTGGAAGTCGGGGAAAGTGTCTGCGGACATGGTAGACAGTCCCGAGATTCAGCCAGAATCAAGAAGAAGTCCTAGGTAAAGCCTAAGCAAAATGGAAAGGAGAACCTGGGATACACCTGTGCGGGAAGGGTGGAATCCCATCATTCATCACATGCTTAAAGCTATTGACAGCCACAACCGAATGTACTTTCGGACAGGGGACAACTGGCACTTGTTGAAAGCGGAAGAGCTTAGGCGGTATGTAGTTGAGCTGAAGGACTGGATTAAAGATCAGGAGAAGTAGCATTGCGAGCTAACCACAAACAAAACAATGGCCCACTTATAGCGATTTGACCACCAGCTTCCAGACATGCGGCCGGCAGCAATCCCCTTGGCATGTCTCGCTTTGAACGCTTCTCGCCTTTTGCGGTAGGCAGCTGATTCGCCTTCTTTTTTGGGGGATCCGCTAACACCTTGCTGGCCAAAGCGAATAACCTTGTAGGTATCGCCTTCCTTTGCCATCACGACATGCGACTTTGTTGGGTGGCTCGGCGTGCGCTTAGGCTTATTGACACCGGAAAGGCCAAGCTCTTTCATCTTGCTCTTGACGCGCTCGGGCATTCCGGCCATTGCATCACTTCCTGTCTGATCAAACGTTAGCGACGGGGCTTACGCTTTTTTGTCCCCTTCCCAGGTGACAATCTCTTGTTGTTGCCATGGCCGTTGCGTGCTCGATTGGTGGAAGGATCCTCGGTCCTGAAGCCACCGCCAGAAGCATGTGAAAGATCCCTGCCACCCTTCCCAGCAATACCGCGAGCTTCACGCTCTGCCCATAGTTCAGATCTGTACTTACGACGCTCCTTCGTGGAGTGATACTTCTTGTCGTAAGCCGCCTTCTTTTTGCGTGCTTCTGGATTGGCAGCGTAGAAAGCTGCAGTGCGGCGCTTGTTTTTTGCGGGACGTGGTGCCATGCTGCCTCCTATCAAGCAGACTATAGCTATTTCTTATTCCGTTTGTGCTGGTAGCCGATTCGCTTTGAACCTGTTTTTTCGCGCTTGAACTTACGCTTTTCTTTTTCAGAAAGCTCGCTTGCTGTCTTGGGGGTTTCCGCGGAAACACGCCTCTTGGGTCTGCAAGCTGGATAGCTCCTGCGTTTCTCGCCAGTTTGACGACCGCAGGGCTTACCGGTTTTGACGTCAATCCACTCTTCAGCAAACCAGCGACCAAGGCCGCCGCGACCACGCCTCTTTTCAGCCATTGCTTTTCAAGCTACGGTACTTTCCGCCGCGCTTTTTGTATTCGCGGACCAACCACGAATTAGCATATACGCTAGGATACACGGCGAACTTGCGCTTTGCCTCAGCCTTGACGCGAGCGTAAAGAGCCTTGTCAGTTGGAACATTCTTTTTCATTTCTTGCGGCTCGGCTTCTTTTTCTTGCGGGACTTGCCGGCACGATCAAGCGCAATCGCGACAGCCTGCTTCTCTGGATAACCCTCCCTGCGGAGCTTGCTGATATTAGACGAAATGCTCTTCTGCGACTTACCCCGTTTCAGTGGCATGGCTTCATCCAGGCTGCCTGAACTGTAGGCAAGAAAAATCCCCCCATCAGCATTGCTGACAGGGGGAAGACCACCTTGCAAAGAAAAGCCTAGCACGCTCAGTTGACGGCGCGAGCAAGAATCGGATCAAGATCACCGCGAGCGCGAGCCTGCTGCACAAGCCGCTTTGCAAGAGCCCGATCGCGACCGATGATCTCAGCGGCCCGAGTTGCGTTTGCAGTGGACTTCGCAAACGGGTTATCGGTCGTCGGCATGGGGGAACGGTAAGACGGCAAGCCGCTACCAGTTGGAACATTGCCAGGGAAGTAGATACTGTAGTCGTCATCGTGTTCGATCTGACCAACGCCATCCGTGACATTGATCGGATTTTCTTCGGGACCGAAGACGACGGTGACACCATCTTCAAGAAGCCGGAAGTCCTTCCCGCGCAGGGCGTACACATGAGCGGAACGCTTGCAGCCGGCTTTGTCAAGCTCCTGCATAACGATGCCCTTCTTGTACTCTTCCTGACGGGCACGCCTTTCGGCTTCCTTCTCCTTGCGCTCTTGCTTGAGCTGTTCGTCCATCTTGGCCAGCTGGCTTTGCAGGGAGGAGAGCTGGACTTTCATCGCCTCCTCAACGGCGCTGGAGGGGGTTCCGCTGCCATCCTGCTGCCCCTGGGCCTGGGGCTGGGCCGGAGGCTGCTGCTGGACCGCCGGGGCCTGGGCCTGTATTCTCTCGCCATTGACGGCGCTCAGCAGCTCGGAGATCCGGTCCTCGGCGTCATCGGCGGTCAGGTCGATGCCAGCAGCCCTGGCCAGTCGCTCTACACCCTTGCGCTTCACCAGATCAGCTTGCAGGCCGATCTTCGCTCGCTCCAGTGCGGCAAGCTGCGAATCACGTTCTTGCAGCTTGGCCTGCAGCTCTTCAATTGTCAGATCAGTGGCGGGGGACTCTTGAGACACTCAGTTGCCTTGTGACTGTCGAAATTGTAGCTCAAGACTCGCGGAACTCAACAGTCACCTCGTTCGGCTCACCCTCCAGCGATCGGCCGGCCGCCTCCTCCATGGTGTTCTGGACGTTGTTCGTTCCCGGCACGAAGTCGCCATCAGACGGGCTGTCGTCAGATGAGTCCCCATCAGATGGGTCGGACTTAAACCTTTCGATCAGCTCGGACCTGCGCTCGGCTCCGGTCAAGCCCATCTTCTCAAGAAGTTTCTTGACATTGAAGCCATGTAGGCCTTCAAACATCTCGCCAGCTTCAAGCATCTCAAGCATGGTTCCAATCGGAATTGCTTCAGAATCCTTGTAAAGCGAACTAATCGCCATCACCTGCTGACTATGCAGCTTGGCAGGAATGAAGTTCTTGCTGATTACAATTTCAATTTTAGGGTACGTGTTCGGCTCGTAGCCAGACGCATACCACAGAGCGCGATTGATGCAGTCCTGCAACGATCCCACAAGAACGGCGAGCTGCGAATCGGACTGCGAACGATCGAGCAGCTTGGCAAAGCCAGATTCAACCTGGCTCTTGCCCGGCGCCATTGCGATAGCTGCAAGGCGATCCATTGAAGCTTCAATCCTGGCAAGTTCCTTCAGGGTTGTCTCCGCCCCATCCATGCCAGGAGAAATCATCCCGAATCTTGCCTGTTCGTTCTGGCTGAACAAGCTTCTGCCGGATCCGGCGTAGATCTCGTCGTCAGGGCGAACACCAGTACCCGTCAGCAGTGGTGAAGAGTTGAGGTGGATCGTTTCCGACAGGTCAGCGCAGGTTGCCCAGTGATGCAGATTCAGTCTTGCAATGTCAAACAGCAGCGGCCTTGCCCTGCAGAAAGCCTCCTCCTTGCCGCCGTAACAAGGAACAAAGGGAATATAACTGATGGAAAGGTAGTTTTCGTTTTCGGGCGGCAGATAGTATTCATTAGGATTACCGGTCATACTCTTTTCGTAGACCCGCACCCTTACGCGCTGAGGCTGCTCCAGATCTTCCTGAACGGGAATGTCGTAAACGACAACAGTTGGCACAACTTCCTCAAAGTGCTCGTTCGTCGCGCTTGCACGCCGGATCTCCGACTTGATACGAAGATACATAACGCGAGCTTGGTAAGAAACTTCGCCGTTGATAGTTACCGAGCCATTTTCATGTCGGCAATCGAGAATATCTTCAACCTTGATGATCGAGAAGTACGGGCGATACTTTCGCCTGCGAACTTCAACCTTTGACAGGCTCTCGTCAACCTTGGGATACTCGGCCATCAAGCCAGCAATGCCGCCATTCAGCGCTTCGGTGAACAGGGTCTTTGCGAATGAAGTAATCGACTTGCCTTCAAGATTGGCATTCTTGAAGAACTCCTCCCATTCAGGCGGCATCTCCTGTGGGAGAATCACGCCCTTGCGAAGCGCCGTACCAACGATGATGTCTACAAGGTGGGAGTAGAACGGCTCAAAGCATGACATCGCTCGCGTCTTGCGAACGTTATAGCTGTCGCTATGCTCCTGGTAGTCTTGTGGAATATACTGGCCGATTGCTTCGTCCAGATAGAACTCTGGGAGCGTGCAAAACTTGATCGGAAGAATCCTGGCAACCTGTTCAGCCTGGTCAATCGAATAGGCGTCTACATCCGTGACTTGCGAGTAGACCCTTTCTGTTTCAGGCTCTCGCCGCTCAAATGGAATCGGCAGATCGTCCGAACTAAGAATAATCGAATTCGGTACGTCGATTGCCATGGTGTTCAGCGGGAGTTACCGTATTCTAGTTTGAAGCACAAGACCCCAGGCTGTAAGCCCGAGGCCTTCAACGAAGTTGCAATAGCGTGTCGTTAGCCCCCGCCGAGACAATGCTATTGGTGCCGTTGCACCCTAGCAGCGATTGGACTCACCTCCAACGACCGCCATGGCCCGTCCTCATTCCCGCCCGCTGGAACACCTGCCAAATCAGATAGCGAAGCGCGTCACCAGCATGTGAGTAATCGGTTGCGCCACCCTTACTCGGCTTCAACGTTTTACTGTCATACGACCAGCGCTCAGCGGAGCTGATTGTATTGTGGCAGGTTGTTGGATTCAAGAGCACCAACCCACGGTGCATGTGAACGTTTGCATGGGCCAGTGTTTCAGCGATCGGTGGGTTGCGGCGTTCCGCAATGACTTGCACACCAGCTGCCCTGAGGATTTCGTGATCGCTCTGGGTTGAAGATGTGGAATCATGTGAGCCGCTGGCATCCGGGTAGCAAGTGATCAGACCAGAGGAAAGATGATGCGGATACTTTTCGCGAAGATGGGCGACAAGCGCAAACGTATCGGCAACCTTGGACTCAGCAAAGCAGTGAAGCTGCTGACCAGCAGGTCCGGCCTTAATCACTCCGTACACCGCATGACACTGACCAACGTTGAAGTCAGCGCCAAATACGATTCGCTCATTACGTTCTGGCACAAAGATGCCAGTTGTATGCTTGGCCCTGTCAAACTCGTAGAAGACGGTCGCTGACTCAAGGTTGACAAACTCACCGTTGAGATACGCCTTGATAAGCTGTGGATGGTATTTTGTTTTGAGGTCTTCAACGAAGCCTGGATCAAGATAGGGATTGTCTTCTGACTTTCCACGATACAACTTCTTGTTGTCAGCTTTTTGCTCCTCAAAGAAGGTGTACATCCAGCCGTAGCCTTCTGGCGTGGATGCTGCAACGATCTGCGGACAGTTGCCAACACGAACACGGCCTTGCAGCTTGATCATTGCCTTTTCGGCGACTTCAGCCCTTGTCGTATCGGTTTCGTCAGTTGCGATACTTGCAGCGTTGACGCCAATGAGACGCTCGTAGTTCTCCATTGAACGGAGAAGTACAGGGGTTTCGCCGCCCGGAAGCAGAAGCTTAAAACTTGGCCGTGGCGATGCCTTAAAGGTATGTGGAATTGCGTATTTATCCAGTACCTCGTTCCACTTTGGTAGCGCAACGTCATCAATCAGTGGAATGGTTGGCTCAAGGAAGAGATGTGTAAAGCCCTGGGAGCGGAAGCAGAGCAATAACTGCTTCATTACAAGGCTGTACGTCTTGCCTGAGTTGTGGTTTAGGATGCCGTGAGCTTCGTAGTGATTCCAGAGCGGAACATGAAGATCGTAGAAATCATCATCCCTCACATACTCAATGGCGGCAATATTCGACCATCCATATTCGCGACTTGACAAGAAGGCATCCGTGTCACCTTGGATGCCAAGCTCCCTAATTCTATTACCAACAAAGATTGCCCATGGGCTCGGCATATTGAGCCGCTCTTCTGCGCCATTTCTGCGAACAGCAATTGGAGTCTCCTTGTAAATATCTCCGAGCTTACGCCACCCAAGCAGTGTTAAAAACTTGTGCTCTTTGGTAACAATAATGCTGCATCCATTTGCAGTCGTTACCCTGAAAAGTGAAGCAACGCCTTTCCTGTAAGCGGGCGAAGCTTCAGCTGTGCCGCCAATAGTTTGAACTTGAATTGTCGCCTCCGTCAGTTCTTTAATGGGTGTGCCGTTGATGAGTGTTTCACCAGCGACGCACCCGTAGCCCCCACAGAACCCGACGTACTTATGCTGAAAGTCCTGGACGAACGCTCTTTGATATGGTAGCAGGTCTTCGAGTATCTTGATTTCAGCCGCTTCTGTGTCGAAGCTGGAGTTCGCACGCTTTCTCAGTTTCGTCAGGATCTCCGTGCTGTGCAGCAAGCCGAGGGATCGAGCCGCTGCGCGATCGGCGTAGGCATTGGCCTTGGTCCTGGCGGGCATTCAAGATCTGGTGAGTACCAGATTTTAGCAACAAAAAACCCGAGACTGTTGACGCAGCGCTCGGGCTATCGAAAGGTGGTCAGCGGCCCCGGAGTTTGCGGCTCGCGGGGCCAAGCAAGTTTACAGCATGGCATCAAAAGCGATCCCGCTAACCCAGAAGCCTGAATTTATCTATGAGTGGGCGCTTGGCGAGTTTCTCCAGCCCTTCGCTAGAAAGTGCCAATAGAGCATAGGCAGCAACAGCAGCAAGCTCTTCGGGGGTTCCATTGCCTTTGAGTGTATTTGCCTTCCTACTTATTACGCAGATGTTGCCCTTGATATATCCCTTGCAATTGTCAATTCTATCAAGAGTCGGCGCATTCCAGTTGTTAGATCCGCCGGCCGAACCCCCACCAACATCCTGAAAAAGGGGAATACCAAGAACGGGGCATACACTTGGAATCTCAAAATCATCCGTAGCAATAGAGAAGTCAATTCCAAATCTTTTCGCTCTACCTTTTGCGGCCTGAAAAAGCTTATCCTTTGGGGATCTTTTGATGTAGTACGCTATGCCGCACTCTTTGCAGCACGAATGCCGCTTCCTCCCGTAAAGATCAAGTCTGCCACTGTTAATTCTGTGTCCTTTCTGTCTGTAGGCGTAGAAAGACGTAACGGGCTTAAGGGTTTTGCAGCTTGAGCACGGCATCAAAAGTGGGCAGGGTGTATCAATTTTTGTCTCCCAGCAAGGGGGAAATGGGTAGACTCTGTGCATCGGTCCAGGTGTGTGGATCGGTCTGGGGCGGGCGCTACCAACACACCGTCCCGTCCAAGTATATTCAACCGCCGTTGACAAGACCGTGACTAATCCAGCGGTCAGACCGATGCCGCCTTGATCACCAGCCTGGCGCCGGTTGGCTTCTTGATGATCAATGTCGCGCCGGTTGGCTTCTTCAGTTTCAGTGTCATCACCGCACCTGCTGTAGTGTCGTCGTCTTAGGCCACGGTCCACGCCTCATCCACGTCCGGCGTGCTCGGGTCGTCGCCGATGAAGCAGCCTTGTTCATCGCGGGCTCTCTCTCGGCAGAGACAGCCCGCCATCACTCCCCCGGTTGTGCAAGCACGGGACGGTCATAGGCCACCAGCTCGGTCACGCGCTCAGGGGCGATCAACCCGGCAGCGGCCAGGCTCTCCAGCGCAGGCTGCAGACGTGGATCGGTCAGCGGCACCCAGGCTTGAGCAGCAAGCTGTGTGATGTAGCCGGCCACGTCAGGGTTGCTCGGTGCAGCATTGACGATCGCGGCGTACTCATCAGGAGTGAAGCGCAGCACAAAGGCGGCGCCGGTGACGCGGGCGAGGCCGAACAGTTCGGCGTAGCTGTTGCCCTGGTTGGTCAGCGCCTCAGCAGCAATGGCCTCGGCGGTGGTGTTGTTGCGGTTGCCGGCTTCGATCAGGCCGTCAAGGGCGCTGTCGGGCAAGTTGATGGTCAGTGTGGCCATGGTGATCAGGCGGAATGAGTGATTTGAACAAGGTCCAGCTTGCAGACCCAGTTGCAGGTGATGTTGGCGGTTACCGTGCCAGTGGCCGGCGAAGCAGATGGTGTAGAGCCTGCGGTATAGGTGAAAGTTGTATCACCTGTTTTTGTGATCGTGAACGTGCCGTTGTACGCCGTCTCAGCAGCTCCGGCAATGGTCACATAGTCACCAGTCAGCAGGCCATGGTTGGCGCTCATGGTGACGGTGCATGTGGTGCCGCTAGATGTGACGCTGCTAACAGTTCCGCCGACCTTGGCAGTACCTTCCACCTTGAGGCTTTCGTTGGTGTCGTCTGCCGTGATGGTCACGGTCGCGCCAAAGTCGGCATTTGACTTGATGTCCGTGCCGAGTGTTTTGACGGTATCAACAAGCGTTGTGTTGTTGCTGCCGTCACGTTTGATCATCACTTGTCGCTGGAAATGAGCATTAGAAATGCCATTACGGGTGCGGGCAAGAATGGTGGCCGTACCGGCCCATGTGGTATTGGCTGGAATAACTTGCCTGTAACCGCTAAATCCTTCTCCGAATAGCTCAGTTGCGCTACTAGTTGTGGTCTGGGCCGCCATGCCCATGACTGTCCATTGCGCCCCGTAGTTCCTAAAGCCATAAGCAAACTGGCCAATGTTTGGCGTAACAGCTCCCCAGTTAAATGCAATACTGCGAATACCTGTGGCGCTTGCGCTAGAACCTAGCGCCACTGCGTTCGTATTTGACGCGTTTCCGCCAGCCGCACCAAAAGAATCCTGGCCGCTAGCATTTCCAAATGCAAGCGCTACAGACCTGGATCCGCTTGCCTCCCCGCCGCTTGTTGCAAAGCTGTCATTGCCAGAAGCAATAGAATTATGAAAAACAACCGAGCGAATTCCCATGGCCCTGCCTTCCGTGCAGGCCGCTTGAAATGAATTGTTACCGCTGGCTACGTTGACGGCATTGGTTCTGCCAGTGCTGAGGTCAACAGCATTGGCGCCCCTGGCATTGCCACCCGTGGCAGTGCCATCAGGATTCTGCAGGGCAATAAAGTTATGCCCAACAACAAACCGGCTTGCGCCATTGAGCTGCAGGTCCAGCAGGCGTCCGGTCCAGCCGCTCGGCGCATTGACACCCAGCCCCGTCCCGCCGGTGCTCCAGTTGGTTGACGTGGTGCCCGCTGGCTCGATCAGGAAGTGCGGCTTGGTGGTCGTTGCCGTTCCACCCGTGAACCACGTACCCGTGAACTGCTTGGCAGGAGCCGATGCAAGCGACGTATAGCTATTGGTCAGCCGACCGCTCAGTGTCAGGTTCCCGCTAACATCAACATTCAGTGTGCTCAGGCCTGCATACGCACCATTCAGGTTGTAGGCAACATTGCCACTGCTGCCAGCAACCAGGCCAACAGTTCCCGTAGCGTTGGGTAGACTGATCGTACGATTGTCGGTTGGCGTGATCGTCTGCAGTGTGGTAGTAAACGAACCCCCATCATCAAGGTTAATGTCGCCGGGAATGCCAAGATTGCCGCTTGCATCAATATCGAAACCAGTTACCGTCCCAAGATTTCCAGCATTGTTGACCTGAATCTGTCCGCCGCTCCCAGCAGCATCATCCATTTGGCTGCCGATCTTGATCAGCAGTGTTCCAGTGCTGGAATGAACGCGACCGACAATGGCAATAGCTTGCACGTAGCCAGTTACCGGCTTGGTAGCAGTCAGACCACCGCCAGCAGCAACATAAAGCTCGTCGTTAATCTGGTATGAGCCAGTATTGACTCCGGTGATTTCACCGAACATCACGGCATGGCCGGAAGCGTTGTGAATTAGCTGTTCGTTAAGAACGCCAATCGCCGGAGACTTTGCGGGATCCGCGGAGTCCGCCGCAGCAACCTCAAGAGTCGTCGTATCGCCAACAGCACCAACTGCATAGACAGGCGTGCCTTTTGCAAGCGTTGTATTACTTGTATTTTTTACGTGAATGTAAAGACTTCCGGCAACATTGCCGTGAATATGCGCCGCAGTCAGCAGCGTGTTGACAGTAAGATTATTGACTGTCAGCGGATCTGGAACAGAGGCCGCAGCACCGGTAACATCAAAGTTCCCGGTAAACGGGTTGAAGGCGTATCCCATGGCTCAGCTCTTGGCGACGGAGATCAGATTGTTGCCACCGTCGTATGTGAGCGTCAACGTTGCAACAGTCGTCCCACCAGATCCACCGGTCTTGTAGACAACTCCTGTCAGGTTGCTTCCCGTGTAGCTCAGGCTGATGTAATCGTGCTCCGGGATTTCAAGACCAGTGACAACGGGAACCGGATTGCCGGAGTCATTTTTGATTTCAACGCCATCAGCCGTAACAGAAAGCGTTGCACTGCCAATATCAACCTTCAGTGCGCCATCCGTGTTGACAGTTGCGGGCCTGTCCTTGCCATCTGGCCCCCTGCCGATCAGAAAAGCGCCAGACATGATCGACCACTACCACCTACTGCCAATCGTAGCGAGGGGTTTCAGTCGATCTCTTGCAGCCCCGGAAGCCGCTCAGGGCGCCTGGTTGTCGCTCGGGGATCCGAGGTCGCCGCCGGCACCAAACAGCTGCCTGAGCCGCTGAAACCCACCAGCTGGACGCGACCAAGAGGGTGCTGGCCAGGTGAACCGGATGCCGTCGATCAGAAACCCGTCCCGCCCGGTGGTAATCGAACGAATCAACCGCGACAGAGCGCTATCTGTAAGGCGATTGCCAAAAAGAAGTGCAAGCTTAACTGCCTGATCAGAATCTTCAAGCTGAATTGATACGGGTGAGTTGAGGCCATTGCGCTGAAACGCAGCCCTCAATGTCTCAACAGCGGCTGCAACATCATTCACGCCAGACAGTTCTTCTCCGGTGCTCATTTTTACTGCTGTTTCAAGATTGACTCGTCTGATGCGGCCGGTCATAGGATCAATGACAACGACTTTTGCGTGAACGGGGATGTCACCAGCTTCAACCTCTTCAATGCCGTAGTTGATCGGAGAAAAGCAAACTGGATTGTTGGCTACGCAGTTGACGTTTTCGTGCTCTTCGGCAAGCACGTAGAAAGTTTCCTGGGGAAACGGCTCGATGCGATGGAACTTCATTCTTGGTTAGCCTGCTTCACGCATGGCCGAATGGCGATAATGCGATGCTTGCCGCCAGAATTCTTATATCTCATTCGTGCATCGTATGCACATGGCGCCTCAACGCGAATGTCCATTGTACGCTGAGCATCAAGCTGCAGCGTCAGGAAGTATTCAATCATTGGTCGGATGGGCTGGCGAATGGGAAGTCAATACCTTTTTGCCGCATGATCCAGCTCGTAGCACATCGTTGAATCATCCAGGCCCTGGTAAGAGCTTTCAGCGTGTTCTTGAGCTTGTCCACGTCAGTCTCACGATCAATGGCTCGATTGATCTTCTCAATCTCAAAGTGTTGAGAAGCTGAAAGCTCGATTTTTTCCATTAGTTCAAGCTCACTCTGTGGGAAAATGGGCTTCCACTGGGCCTGGTACGATTAAGTTGCGCCGCCGCTTCTGCAAGATAAAGGCGGGTTTCGGCTTGCTTATGCTCCTCTTGCAGCATTCTGGTGATATAGCCGACGAAGTGGCTTACAAGCCAGCAAAGCGCTGCTGCCGCAAGTGCCGTGTTGCCGATAAAGATTCCAACAAATGCAAACGGAATGGCTGCGATTCCACTGAGAGACGCAAGGTTCGTCAGCACCCTCGCGGACTGCGCCTGCTCTCGCAGTTTCTCAAGGTCCTTTTTAACTTCCTGATCCAAGGCTGTATGGCGGGGACACCGACACTCTACCGCGCCCCCGACCAAATTCAACTAAGTATTAACGAATACCAGCTTTTGCCATGCCAAGCTCTGCCCACAGGTTGATGAACGCATCATCAATCCGATTCTTGTTCTGAATTGCCTTGCGGTCGATCTGACGCCCAAGGTTTTCAAAACGAGCGGCGGCCAGCAGCTGAAGCTCGTCTTCAACAACGATGTCAGTGTCCCTGAGGATAACGGTGATCGGAAGCTTGAAGGTGGCCACTACTTTCATGCCACCGCCTGTTCCGATGAACTGACCGAATCGCCAGTCAGCCGGCCATTCGTTGGGCTTATCAAAATCAATAAAAACAAACGCATTGCCAGTTCTTGTATCAATGTCGATACAGTTCTTGATCTCATTGCCGTCGCCATCCAGCAATAGGATGGGAATGGACGAAACTTCTTCAGCTTTCAAGTACATTCGCTTGCCTTGACGTAGAGCGGCTCGTTAGTCTGCTCAAGTTTATACCATTCCGGGGCGAATGCAAATCTTGCCGAATTAGATGGCTCGGCTGGCATCGGCAGCTTAAGCGCCAACTCGGCTGCAACCAGTTGCTGTCTCAGATGCTTCACTTGCTTGCGCTTTCTTGCAAGGAAGGACTCCCATGCCTGTTCCTTTGTTGGCCATGCGTAACGCTTGCGGCCAGCGTCAAGAACAAACTTTTTCCGACCGTAACTGCGTTCGATCCAGGCCCCCTTTGGCGTTTTCTTGGTTTCGCGCCAAACTTCAAGATCGACGACACCATCCAGATAAGAGCCCTGGCACCAGTCCCCGAACTCATCGGTCCAGCCTGTGCCGTGAACTTTCAGAACGTACCTGTAATAGCATTTCTGCTTGTGGTGGGGCGGATCAACACTCGTCCATTCCATAGGCGAAGTCCAAATTTGGAGGAAATTAGGAGTTGGTTAGGAGTTGGGCTGGCTCTGGGGGAGCTGGGCGGCGACCCGATCGAGCCAATCACCAGCCCTCGGCAGACCCTCCAGGCGAGCTGCAGTGGCCAAGGTGAGGGCAATGGTCGCAGCCTCGTTCCGGCACCGCTTGCAGGGGCCTGCACAGGTCAATCCTGTGCCATCGGGAGAGTCGGAATCGCCAGGGCACAAGCTCAGGGCCAAATCATCGAGCAACGGTCGATCTTGCATGGTTGGCTGGGTGCAATGTTGCAAGGGTTCTAGCGACGGCTCAGCTGTTCGGCAAGTGCTTGCCAGCAGCAACACGGTTCATGCCATCAAGGAAGATCGCGTAGGCGTTGTCAACTGATTCATCTTTTGTGGATTGCTTGCCTGCTTCAGCTTCCTCAATGAAGAACTCCATTGACTTACGATGATGTTCCCAGCCCTCCATGTATGCGAGGCTTCGATCGGCCTTGATGTAGGTCGGCGAGCGGTAATCCCGGGTTTTCGCAAAAAGTACAGGCAGCGAGGCTGCTAATGCGGAAATCGCCCAGCCAATTGCAAAAGATTCTGCAACTCTGTCGCCATCCTTCGCCAAGAGAATGAAGGCAACGCCAATTGCAACGTTTGCGGTCGTCCAGCTGCGCGGTTCTTGCAGAAATTCCCAGTAGGGCTTGATACGCTTAAGCATTTGTGGATTGACGGGGACACGGTATTATACATGCGCTGGCTCCGTTGCGGTGTTGCGTGTGTTACGGCTTGCAAAGTGCTCGCGTTGAACGCAGAGGGTTGACGGACCCGCAAGAAAGGTGCTACCCTTGGGGCTCCCCGCCAACCAGACATGGAAGATGCCGAGTTGATCGCGCTTGCCAGAGCAAAAGCTGCACGGTGGCAGATTGAAGATGACGGGACTACGGGTTACTGCATTTTTACGTGGCAGCGCTACCTTGACGTTGCGCGAACCATTGAAAAGTTGGCGAAAAAAACACCGCCAAGTATCAAGGAGGTTATCAAGCACACGCTCAAAAGCAGGGAAGCGGCAAAGGCGCCAAACATCTTCAATGGCCTGCGCTTGGCCGATGTTGTCTTTTCGGCGCATCGAGAAACCTCGCTTAACGACGAGCCTTTCGTGGCTGATCGCTTCAGCCTTGCGGCAGCGCTTCAAGCACTTGCCTTCAATGCAGACTGGGAAGCAGAAGATCCGAAGTTCATGGTGCTGCGGATTGCCGAACAAATCAAAAGTGGAGAGGCTGCACAGCGATGAGCATTATGGTTGATGGCAGCGAGTGGATTGTTGATCGCCTGCCTACCAAGAAAGACGCCGACAAGGACGGCGAAGTTCAGGTCATGTGGCGAGATGTTTCAACCTGGACTTACGTTCCAGTCAAGGACGTAATGCCCGGAATTCCATGGAGGACTCCAGTTTCAACAGTGTTTGTGAGTTTGACCTATTTCTTGCGGCGCAGTGGTGAGTACAGGGCAGAGAGTAGTATTGAAGTTCTGGAGAGTGCCAGCTTTTCCGAAATTCTGGACGAGGTGCAGGAGCTTCGTAAAAGCGGAAAGCTCCCAGGACGCAGCCAAGGAGAGTATATCGGAGGCTCTGAGTACATAGTGCTTGTCAGCGTCCCATACCACTCCTACAATAAACCATACCTAATCATCTGATGACTTTCATCAACACCAAAAACTGCACAATCGAGATCAGCGGCGAAATTTACGAAGCGAAGAATTTCAAGGTTGAACTCAATGGCAAAACTTACGCAAGCGGATCGGCTGAGCTTTTTGAGGCTCTGAAGCAAATCGCGCATACCAATGCCGAAGCAGAAGCAGCCTTCAATGCCTGCGTCATTCAGGAAAGCTACTGGAACCATGCGTTCAACCAAACCGCTTATAGGATGAAGTGCGTCAAACACCTTTGGTCTGTCGAAGGACCGGACAGGGAAGACGTAAGACGGCAGGCACTGCATTACCTGCAGCAATACTGGGCGGATGGCGAGTATGGCGACATCCTCTACAAATCCATTGACAACGAGGAATCATGAGAGTCATTATTGCTGGTTCACGCGAAATCACTGATCCGCAGGTGCTCCTGGACGCACTACAGGAGGTGCAGTGGCCGATTTCGCAGGTCGTGTGCGGCATGGCTCGCGGTGCCGATCAGCTCGGATACGACTGGGCCAAGGCCAATAACGTTCCGATCGCCGAGTTTCCTGCAGATTGGAATCGTTACGGAAAGCAGGCAGGCATGAAGCGCAATGCCGAGATGGCACGCAATGCCGATGCCCTGCTGGCGTTGTGGGACGGTGAAAGCCGTGGCACGGAACACATGCTCTATGTCGCTGCGTGCAATAATCTGAAGGTTCACGTTGTTTACGTTATTGACGAGGAAAAGCCGTGAATTTCTTCGTAAAGCGTTTCTGGATGGGGTGCCAGAAGCCATCCGCTGCTATCAATTCCGGGATGGTCGACTACGTGATGCCAGACCCAACTGGCCTGATTCGCGTCGTTGCAAAGCCCGTTTCGCTATCAGATCGCGACCCGTTGAGCCAAGAACTTACTGAAAGCGGGTTCTGCTGGTACGGATACTGGCATAACGAAAGTTGGCACTGGGAATGGGACAGGAACCCATGGGCATCGCATACACACTTTCTGCCGGCGGGTGTTGAGGTGCTCCCAGCGACCTGCTTCAATCCACTGGAGGATTCATGACCGTTCCATGCCCAGTATGCCTGCACGTAGAAACCATCAGAAGAGCCGGCCATTCAGCCACGCCGGAGCTGAAATGGCGAAAGATTCCGCGACGCAATCCCTTTAACACGGCCGACACACTTATTCAGCGCAGTGTTGCCATGCGCATCGCTCGATTGGATAACGGCTTTTGGGAGTGCGAGGCCTGTGGAGCCGGTTTTAACAGGCGCGATGCAGTTGTTCTGCTGGATTCCGTGCTGAAGGCTGACTTGCTGGACGTTCCGGCCCAGGAAATCGAAGAAATGATCTTTGAAGCTTTTAACGGAGGCAAATGATTTATTCCGAAAAAAACCTCAACACGGCGATACTTTTTCGCGCACTTGCGGAACTTTCTGAAAAGTATCCAGCCACCGAGTCCGGCATTGAACTGAAAAGCAATGAAGGCGAGCTTGGTAGATACATTGAGCGGCCTGTCTATATTGAGCAGCTCAGTGTAAGTTGCCTGTTCCGCGAAGATCCACAAGAGCTTTGGCTTGAGGTTGGCCGGCTGTACGAAAAGCATGGGGGCAACCCAGAAGACCTGCTGGCATGTTGGGAGATCCGCAAGATGAGAGGGGCTACTGATGTACCAGCAGCAGGGGTCCAGCCCCTCCAGGAACCTGCAATCGCGGAAGATGAACTGAGTCGCGATGAGTGGGATATAGCAGCGGATGCAGTTGAAAAGGAAATCGACATACTCTGCGGAAAGCCGGTGTATTACGCAAGAGCCGTGATTCAAAGGAAAGACCGTAAAGTATTCGAGAATCTAGTTGATAAAAAAATTAAACTTGCCGGTCAACTGTTTACCATTATCGGGGGACGCATGACTCATTTAGCCAGTGCGGACGGCTCTGCTTCTACAAGTGCTTATGTTTTGTGCAAATTTGACGGGAAACTGTGATGCCATACGTCGCTCCACCCAGCATCCCTGGTGACTGGGATTTCGAGATCATCAAAGAACAGACGGAAATCGTCGAATGTCCGTGGAGTTGCATCCATGACTTTATCAGATGGGACCATGGGCGCACTTTTTGCACGGTCAGGATGTGGCCACTGGCGCAAAAGGGCGTGTTCCTACTAGAAAGAGAGCTAGTTGGTCATGGATTCGTGTTGCACGGAAGTCAACATCGAATTCTTCGCGTTATCACATTCATTCCAATGGTTGTTGAGACGCAAGCCGTAGCACTGTCCAGTGTTGTAGGCGAGGAGGAGCCTGAGTAATGAGCATCAGTGAACCCAAAAGAGCCATTCAAGACATGCCAGAACCGGAAAATCCATCCATCAAGCTGAGCGCCACCGCAATCATGATGAAGATCCAGCAACAGCTGGAGCAGATGGGAGCGGACAACCCACCAGTTGCAATTTGGATCGGATCGGAGGCGTATTACAGGATTCTGCAAGCGGCGATGGATGCCGAATGGCCGTTCAAGGCAGATTTTAACAATGAGAAAGCTTTGATCTTTGGCCATCGGTTCACTGTTTGCAACCAATACGGCGAGGATGCCATCACCTACTACCCATGACAGCTGCAACCATCTTGTATATCACGATCTACGGCGTGATTCTGTATTTGTTTCTGAACATGATCCTTAGCGAGTGGCGGAATCGTGATTGACGCTTGTGAAGGCGAGGTGTTGGCGCAGATCATTGAAGATCTGAAGTTTTATGCCGACATGAAGCTGACAGTAAAGGCGATCCGGCTTGGCATGAGCGCTTGGGATGACCTGCGTAACAGCGATGTTCGGCTCGTCATCGAACCCGGCCATTTCGTTGCAGATTCGTACCCCAAGCTCTTCGGTATTCCGGTCATCGTACTTGATCGAGGAAATCCGTGGGCGCGGGGTTACACGTTTGCCGAAACCAATGCTTCGGTGTTCCAGCTTCCTGCTGCAAAAGTGCGGGATGACTTTACAAATCCAATGAACTTCACAAAATGAGCGAAACATGGGTTGTGCGCGGTTGCTATGTTTACGCAATCGCCCAAACACAGCGCGAATGCCATGGTCACGGTGAATTCCCGGACGTACAGGCTATACGAAGGATCTACTCAAGACCGCCATGGGAGCCATACTTACGGGAATATCCACCTTTGTTTTTGACAGAGAAAGAAGCGTGGGATTGGATCAAGAAGCAGAGTCACGCTTTTGATCTGGAACCAGTTAAATTGCGGCTGATGCTGCCGGAGAAAATTTGGCGAAAACTTCACTCTGAGGGTGAGACTGAATCCTGAGGCCACTGGTTGACAAGGAGAAATCAGCGCGAATTACCGTCGGGCCTCCATCGGAGGGTTGTGTTGGGCTGGCAGCAACAGGGCTTACGTGGATCGCGCAACTGGTGGCCTCAGCTGCTCCCGGAATGCAGGGAAAAAAATTTGACGACTTCGCTCGGTAAATTGCTTGATCTCGAACTCTGGGCGGAAACTTGTGGGCTGACAACCTTATGGGTTGAGTAATTTGTAGGGATGGGTGGGGGATGGGTGCAAAGCTATAGCAGCGATTACTTACAAGTCTGAGAATCCGTAAAGATAGGTGGGGATGTAGAAAAAAGGTGGTGGAAGGGGGTCTTGCAAGTTAGACAATCTGTAAGGATGAGTGGGGGATGTGGGAAAAGGGTAGTCGAGGGGGGAAATTTTTAGAAAAGTAATTGCTTTTGGGTGGAGAAATAGGGAAAAAATTGCTAGAAGGGGGAGGCGCACCACCTCGCCCCTGGAACTACCCCACCCCACCCAACTTCCTGCCGACTTTCTATAGATTAGTCCGGCCGATAGCTTAACACTACCGGCCGGAAACTAGCATTATCTCCCGTAAACCTTAAGGCGGCACTCTGTAACGCTATTCTTGGTCTGACATTCTGACACCAGCGAGGCATCCTGCCGCGCAAGTTCAGAAACTAGACAGAATGTAAGATAGGTGGAGGCCACGATAATCAAAAGCCTGTTCATTGATTGAAACTAGGATGATAGCAGGAAGGACAGGCCAACCCTAAAGGCTAGCCTGTCCGGTAGAGTTAGGTGTCAGGTCTCAGGCTGAACCTTAGGATCCTCGGTCGTCAGCCTCACCATACCGTCAGTACTGACAGTAACGTAACGGCCCGAAAGGTTAGCCATAACCGTCAGAAGCCTGCTCAGGCTTTGCCAGGATTCCACCTTCCTGTAGACAGTGTGGTTAAGGTCTAGGATTGTCAGAATCCACTCGAGCGAGAGGGGATCCCCTGCTGACAGATTTGCGGGCAGTTGCACGCCATTGTAGGTTCCGTTAATCACGTCGGTCAGGATCTGGGCGGAGATAACGGCACGCTTGGAGCTGCGGCGAATAGGGTTCTGGAGAGCCGATGCCTTGGCGGGTCTGCCGTGGGGGAGCTTCCGCGTTGCAAGGGCGAACGGTGGTTCCATGGCGCGGGCTGCTTCCCTGACCGCCTCTGGCCAGGTGATGGCACCATCACCAGAGCTGCCGCGCTGCCCCCTGACGGGCTCTCGCAGACTGGCGGGCACAGCGGCACCCATACCACGGAGGATCTCCAGCATTGCCGACTCGCGCCGCGCGGGCTTCTGCTCTGCGATGGGAGTCGCTCCAGCTTCTGGCGCGGCAGGCTTAATGATCTTGACGGCGCCATTGCGGCGGGACTGAGATGAGGATTGCATGGTGTTAGTTGGGAGGGGTGATAGGGGGGAGATTCCCCTAGGGTGCCAGACTTTAAGGACTGGCACAGTAGGGGAATCTATGATTAGCGGTTGCGCGTTTTAATCAAGTAACCGTCAGAATCAAGGCCATAGACTTTTCGACTCTCGCCAGTTAGCAGGCTAACGGCGTCCCGCGCCTCGTGCAAAAAGCGAAAAGCGCCATTAACGGTCAACCATCCGACAATCCTAGTGTCGCCGAACGTATCTGTACGGCAGACTGCGGCACCATCGTTTGCCGCCTCCCATAGGCCTACGGCGAGGGGAGCAGTCCGACTCTCAGCGCAGGGGCCGTCAACTGGTGAGATAAAGGGGAATCCTTCCATGGGGAACCTAGGGCTCTGGTTTGCGTGAAACCGGCGGTGAGAGAGACCTACGGCCCCGCCCCCCCGGTTCCCATATTGTACGGCATGGTGTCCCGGTTTGCAAGCGATCGGCCGGACGGATCCCACAAGCTACCAAACCGCCGATAGCCCATAAAGTTAGCTAGTGGCACAAAATAGCCCGCTAACTCACTCTATAGGCTGCGGAACCGTCAAAAATGCTCGCTGTAGCTTGTGACCGCGACAGTCTGCCGTACGTTCAGCGCAGATCAGGATGCGGCTCAAACAAAAACTAACACGAATCGCACCATACAGTTACGCTAACCTAACCGCCGTTACAGTTACGCTCGAAGCTAACAGCAAGCTCAGCACACCTTGCAGTTGAGCTAACGTCTCGCCGTTACAGTCTCGCCAGGACTGTTAGCCTGTCAGGCAGGTAGGCTCTCACGCTTTACAGTCACGCTCCGCTGCTAGTCTCACCAGGATTGTAAGGTTACGCCTACCGTAGTTTCCGCACCATACAGTTACGGCACCTTCTACAGTCTGGCAGGTTAGCTTGTGACGCTAGCAGGTAAGATCGGCCAGAGTTAGCTTAGTTGTAAGGTTAGCTAGTCTGGCAGGTTAGTTACGCTCATTCAGGTAAGTTTCGCCCGGATAGTGAACACAACAGATACGCTAGGCTAGTGTATAGGTTAGCTTGCGCAAGTTACAGTTACAGATACTAGCCACAAGTTACAGTTACAGTAGCGCCAAGATTAACGTTCTGTCAGGTTAGGCTAGCGCCGGTCAAGTTAGGCTAGGCTCCGATCAAGCCAGTAGCCGATCAACCCAGCCAGCCTGTCAGATAGGTTAGGCTTCAGGTTAGCTAGTGGCCGCGGCGTTAAGTTAGCTGGCGCGATAGGTTCCGCCAGGGAATGCAACTTAGCGGCGCAGCAAGCTAGCAATGAATGCAGTTGACAGGGGCGAATGCAACTCAGTGGTGAATGCAAGTTAGTAGTGAATGCAACTTGCGGGTGAATGCAAGTTAGACATGAATGGCATTTAGCAAGGGTGAATGGCATTTATACATGAATGGCAAGCTAGCAGTGAATGCAACTTTACGCATGAATGGCAAATTGACATGAATGGCATTTAGCAACGTGAATGGCAAGTTAGTGTGAATGGCCTCCAAGCGTGTGAATGGCGAAACCGATCAACAAGGGGAGTGAATGTTACTTTCCTTGCTCGCCAGCTTCAATCCAGAGCCTGTACTTAAATGTTCGACGTTGAGGTGATGGAGTAACAGTGAATGTTGGATCAACCATGAATCCAACCATGTCCTTGTACTTTACTTTGCGAATGTAATTTAACTTGCGCAGCTTAGCAAGTGAGCGATAGGTAGCCTTGAAATGAAAGCCAAGATTCTCAGATAGTTGCGCTGGCGTCAAGCCAATGATGATGCGAGAGTTGGACAGGATTACAAGGTAGAGAAGAATGGTAAGGTCATTACCAGCAATGCCAAGTAGTTTACGGTTGCAGATAATTGATTGCATACGCTGTTCAGGACGCTGAGGTTTGTTCATTTTACAGCCTTCAGCCAGCTTGGCAGGGAGGGAACGTTTTGTAGAAAACAGCGTACCATAGAACCCAGTCAGGGACTGGCCCGGTCATTCCACTTTGTAGAATATCTGAGTTTGAGATCCCTTGCGCCGCAGTCGATCTGAGGTCGTGCTTTTATACCAGTTAGATGGGTAAGGAACAGGGGGGTCTGGCAGGTAGGCGGTCAGGTAGGCAGGGGGGTCGCGAAGTACAGGTACTCAGCTGGACGTGCCGTTAATGAGTACCTGTAAGTTTGCTGACGTGCAGACAAAAGTTACTTAGTCAACTTCAGACTCTTCGATTGCTGCAAGTAACTGGTCTACACCAAGTGCATTACTTTGTAGATTCTTTCCTACTTCAGCCAACTTGGATGCTGCATTTAACATTGAGGGAAGATCACGTACATCGAGATCCTGTTCACTATCCAGCAATTTAGTCAACTTGCGATCTGCCAGGTATGCGATACGTGCTGCATTTAGGCTAAGTTGATGGCCAATCTGTTCCTGCTGCTCACGGTATGCTTCCAGTCTGTTAAGATGCTTCTGATGACGAGCATCCTGTACTTCATTTAACTTTTTGCTGAGTTGGTACCTATCAAAATCCCCCACCCTAACCAACCAGTTATTGCGTTTAGCTACTTGTTGTAGTTTAGAAATGCTGAAATTGGTAATCTGGGATACATATTGTAGTGAACGTCCCCCACCCAACCTACAATAACAGGAGAACAATTCAAATTCTTTATCAGACTCAGAAGGTGCAAGGACACTATTTTTCAACCAAGTAGCATTACGGTTAGTGGTAGTGGAGGTAGTGAGGCTAGTGTTTTCCGAGAGGTTGTTACTTTGTTGGGGGGTGTTATTTGCTACATTAAGAGTATCAGTATTGACGGTAGAGGGAGCTAGATGTTCAGTTTCTGTAAGCTCCTCACTATTTAATTCCTGTTCATCTACAAGTTCACCGAACTCATTGGTTGTTAAGTTAATAGCATCATTTTCGATTTCTTCTGCATTTTGGAGTAGTTCCTCGAAATTAAAGTCAGAAGGTTCCACGGTTAGTGTTCGGGTGCTTACGTATTCTACGGCGGGAATCTGACAGCTGTCAATAGCTACTAAAAAACCCGGCGCAGCGGTTAAGCTGGCCGGGTTCTGTAAGCTGATTAAATCTATAGGTTGCTACGCTTGCTGATCTACCAAGCCCTGTGGCTTCATTGAATCACTTATCACATCAACAATAGCATGTGGATACTTATCAGTGTGTTCATCTACCAAGCTATCGGCTTCCTCATACGTTAAGTCAGTGGCGAGTATCTGCCAGCTTCCTTCATCATCAAGCACAACAACTTTCCACTTCGTTGAGTCAGGCATCACCATACCTCCTTGTAGCGTTTACGTTTGTGCGGGAAACTTTTAATAGGCACCACTTTGTAGCAGATACCCTTGCCAGGTATGTAAGCCGTGACCAACTTACGGTTCCTGGATAGTCGATCTTCGATAGACTGAAGATCATCAAGTTTAGTAACGGGTCGCCAACCTGTCATTCGACCTCCGTAAAGAATCTCTTGCCATTCAGCGTTTTACCGTGACCAGATAGATCGGAGTCACCATCACGCCAAGTCAAACCGATGTACCAGTCGGTTAGCTTGCAATGGATCAGGTACTGGCCAATACAATCTCTGATGACAACATAAGCCAGTGAGTCAACGTAAACCACTTTTCCCTTGTCAACTGTCTGACGAATCAGGTCAGCATTGTTGGCCAGATCAACATAAGTCTTCATCGTGAGAACTCCCGCAGATCACTTTTTAGCTGACTTACCTGAGCCTCAAACACAAGCAGTTCAGCGCGTTTGCTTGCAATCTCCTCAACGGTATAGTCACTGCGCCGTTCAGTGATCGGCTCAACACCTGATAGATGATCGCCGTTCAGTGAACACAAGCAGAACTCAACTTTCAGGTAGCCGACAGTTTCGCCGACATTACGGTACGTTGTGCCAAGATCAACATACACGCTGTATTCATAGATGTTGTACGTCAGACGGTATCCATGCTCATACAACTTCTCAGTCGCCTTACGCAGCTCGTCAGCTACCTTCTTTGTCCATTGCTTGTAGGGTGTTGTCTTGACTATCTTACTGCCAATGTAAGGTTTCAGTACCTCTTGCAGCAAAGGCGCCAGCTCGTTAGCTTTGGCATTCAGCCTGTTACGCGCTTCAACCTGTTGGGTGAGCGCACGATCGTCACGGAGATTCATTGCTTTGTTGGTTGGTGGATGATTAGACAATCAAGCAGTGGTCAAGTCAACTGGTGACTTTGCATAAAACTCCAATAGCTGAAACAGGTCATGCTTTGCATCACACACTCTCGCATAGCTTTCGCTATGGAGTTTATGCTTGCAGCTAAACTTGTAGCGGCCATCAACAGTTTCATAGATGGTTGCAACAAGTAGTCTGCGACCATCTTTCAACTCATAAACATGCTCGATGTAGCCAACGAGGTCATTGGCACGTTGCGTTGTGAACTTCGTCACTGTCAGATAGCTGGTTGTGCAGTGTAGACAGTTGGAAGCCAGACAGGATCCTTGACAACAGCGTTGTTGTCAGATACCCACTGCTGAAACTCTTGCAGCACTGGCAAGTTACTGCAAGTTGCAGGACACCTAACTTCGCCGCAGTACATTGACGTGCAGCATTGCGGATAGACGCGAGTTTGCATGTCAGGCTCCAAACACAAGTTGATCGTCCTCGTCAGTTACGCCAGTGATCTCACTGTTGGCAATCTGTTCGTGAGTGAAGCTGTAGTCGCATTCACTTACGACATCATGCGCATCAGCATCATCAACGATCTGAAGTTTGACAGTGACGTAGATTGTCTTCATTGCATCAAGCCTCAACGATTTTGCGAAGTGCAGTATCAATGTGACTATCATTTAGATAGTCATTGAGAACGCTCATGTTACCTCTACCACCGCGAGTAAAGCTCTCAGGCAGAAACTTTTGCGCAGCGTAGAACAGATCCCAACGCCAACGCATTGCGTGATCTTTGCCAATGCCGTTAGCGATGTAGTTTTCCAGTGTTGCATCTGGAAACTTTTCGCGAACTTTGGCAATAGCAGCCGAAAGTTCAGCGTAGTGTTCGGGTTTGATTTTCATTGGAGTTGCTACAGTTGATTAGATGCGTGAACTTAACTAGCCAAGGTCTTCGTCTTCATCAAAGACAAGATCGGCAATGTCATCATCACTAACCTTGTTCTTTTTCAGGAAGTCAACAACAGAGGCACGATCCTGTTCGTAGTAGTCGAACAGTTCCTCAACTAAAGCGTCAGTGTCAATAGACTTGCCGTCAACTGGTTTGTATGTATCAACCATAAGCTGAAGGCAGTATGCCTCAAGATCCTTTCTGTCCATGTTGACTACCACTCTGGAACAGTGAGCGATAGCAAGATGTGTAGCTTGATCCCGTGTCAAAGACATTGTAAACAAAGCGGTTGGTTGGGCAGCGGTTTCTGGAGGCAATGTCTTCGACAATGCTGGTACTCCGCCAAACTTACAGTCAACAGTCAGCGCATCTCAAGTAAGCTGCGCTCAAGTGGAGTGATCTTGGCGCTTTTTGCTGGCCTGCCACTGTCAGCTAGCCACATCGGATTAGATACAAACTCACCGTATCTATTGATTCTCCTGTCAAGACGACAAAGAACCTGCGTCCTACCGCTATCTGTTTCGCGATAGATGAACCTTGAGCCAGCGCCAGTTTCGTGACAGAAGCGCTCATGCTGCTTGATAGAATCAAACTTAACGATGATCTCGGTTTCATCGTTGACGGGGCTTCTCATGATTCAGCACCAGAAGCTACGAAGTTTCTGTAGCTGAACCAGATTCGCACCGGAACGTACTCATAGATGAACGAAGATACGCTGATTCGCCAGTCAACATCAGCATTGGCGTAAGTACACTCAAACACTGACAAAGTTTTCGCACCTTGGCGAACATCACTGGAGATCAGCTTTTCAACGTAGTAGTCATCACTGGTGGCCAGCCACTCAAGAAACTTTCGCGGTTCCTTTGTGGCATGACCAGGCATGATAAGCTTACTGTAAATCTCGTCTGGCGTGTAGATCCAGATAGACTTTTCAGTTGTTGCAGTTGCAGTTGCCATTGCGTTGGCTGCGAGTTGGACAGTGAACGATTACAGCTAGATTACGCCATGAAACACGTATCCACCTTCAGGAAACAACTCATTAACCGGATAGCCAAAACGGCTATCAACAACATGCAACTTATCGCCAACTTTGGCGATCCTATAACCTTCGATCAAGTTACAGAGTATCGCGTTAGCACGCCTGCGCTTGATGAACGTATCCAAGTTGCGCAACCACAGTCTTCCGGTCAGCGGATACAACGTTGCGATAACGTCGCCATCCACCTTGACATTGATCCAGCTGTCATAGCTAGGTGTCCACCTGATACCTGAGTAGCAGGACTCAACTACGGTGTTGTAGAACTTGCCTTCTCCACAACAGTCCTTGTTTTGTAACCAGAAGCGAACACTGTTGACAACGTTGCGATTGATGGTTTCCATGACAGAAGAAAGCGAAGTTGGTTGGACGCCGGTTTAACGATCACCGGCAACGCACTTAGTCAGTCTCGATACTCAACGATGAAGCGAAGACCAATGCGCGGCTCACCGTACTTAGGACGGAACCAGTAAGCCTCAAACCCACCAGAACTTACGTTGCTGTCAAGTCGGCGAGCTTCCAACATCAGACCGTAGGCAGCACACTTAAGTTCCATCGGATCAGGAACCTTAAGCTCGGGAACGTTAGGACCGCCCCACTTCCAGTCAAGAAGTTGCATCACACGATGCACTTTCTCAAAATCAAACCTTTCCAGCACTTCGTCAATCTGCTGGTAGACATCTTTGACAGTTTGCATGATGCAAGTAGCAAGTGAACAAGCTACGCAGAACAGTTAAGCTGCTGCGCAGTCAACGTCAGAAGTTACAGCTAAGTGATTAACTTAGTTAGAAACTTAAGACAGCCAGCGGGAGATACAATCTCCCCACCGCTTGATGCCATGATACCCGATCCGCCCGGATCTGTCAAGTCGCATGTAACGGAAAAGTAACACGCAGCTATGGGGCGATTCCTTGCAAGTTACGCCCTGTCTCCCCACTTTTAAGCCTATTTTAAGGTGGCAGCTTGGCGGCCCTGTGGCGCACTTACCGGCGCTCTCCGCAGCTACCGGCCAGCCGCCACACCTAAGCCCGTTCCCGGCGATCCTACCGGCCGCTGGCGAAGCCTACGGCAGCCACCACAGACAGAATCGACTCCAGACAACGAAGCCAGCTGCACGAAGCAACTGGCCCGTATAAGTTAGCCGGATAGTGAACACTAACTTTTTAGTTAGTGGATGAGCGAAGCGATTAGTGAACACTACTGCTGAGGCCAACTTATCGCTTCAGTTCAGTTACGAATCCTGCTTGGTTCAGCTTCCTGAACCTCAACCTTACCTCGCCACATATTGACAAGGATCATTGCGGCACCGAAGTCAATCTTTCTGTCGGCCAGTAACTTACCGCTAACGGTTCGGCACTGATACACAAACTTATCCTCTCTGCCGGTAGTATCAGCATTGCGTGTGATCTGATGCGACAGATCGGTTGCCTGATCGTAGTTCGTTGCGCGATAGATACCGCGCAGCCACTTGAATCCTTTAGGGTCAGCCACTTGAGAGAAAGCGAAGTTTGATAGCTTGACACCAATACAGCTTATCACTGCAGCCAGGTATCGGGTTCGCCGGAGTCAAGCAATCCAGCGCTCCAGGTAAGTAGACATCAATCGCAGCTGAGAGAAACACCGGGCCAGTTTTCTCAGCTTCCAATGCAAATAAGCTCCGTCCACCTTGAGGTATCAGGTAAGCGATCCATTCAAGATAGTATGCACGCTCTTCGTCGTCAGCTATGAATCCTGGATTGTCAGACACCATTGCTGATGCCCAGTCAGCCGGGATCACATACTGATACTCACAGCTACCGACTTCTTCCACGTAGTATGGAGTGAAGGCTTTATAGGCTGCACCGACTTCGCGCTCGCTAAGTTGACTCACATCTGTGTCAAACAGTTCAGAAGCGTAAGCAATGAATAGCTCACGCAGTCTTTCTGTTTCCGGCAAGTTACCGAACCTAGCTGCGATCAACTTAGCAAGCGGAGTGTCAATCACTAAAGTAACCGTCCTGCCAACTTTCAGACACCTCAATTTGCTTGAGGAATCTGTCACACGTTAGCCGCGCTTTTTCCTCCGTCAATGTTTCAGGGTATTGATCGAAGTTGACAGTACCATGATAATCAGACAGATGTCTGAAGCCGATAGCACGCTCAATCGGATCACTGCTAAGCAGTAAACGCATGAGGCTAAACAGATCCTCGCCAACACAGTCAGCAACTTTCTGTAAGCTAGCAAGATCACCAAACCACGTTGTTATGTCAGCATGGTACTTGTTGTCACTTAGGCCAATCCAGCTATCTTCCGGCCGGCCAGTTTCGATAGAGCGATCCTTGATGACAGTCAGGCAGTCAAGGGTAACATTTGACACCCTGCGCTCACCAGAATTATCAAAGCTCTCAATCAAGATAAGCTCTGGTGCATAGACACCGCGCCTGTCAACCAAGACAAATGCGCCACCGTGTTCATACGGATCGGCGTCACCAATGCTGGCAACGCACCAAAAGGAAGGCTGTTCAGTCATAGCTGCTTGAGTTTTTCGTAGGATTGTGGATCAACTTTTTTGATTAAAAAGCTGGCAGTTAAGCCAAGCACTTCAACGTGTTCGTTGAGTTGGTCAACGTGTTCGTTGAGCTTGGATACCTGTGCCTCCAGCTTGCTGATTCTGTCGTTTAGGTTTGACAGCTCGGTAACCAATTCATCGTGTCTGGTTACTTCATCGCCCGGACAGCAGCTAAAGCTGCTAGGCTGAACGTAAGAAGTGTCAGGCATTGCCGGCAGGATAAAGGCCAGCATGACGAAACGTAGCTACTTTCTTTACGCTGCCATCAGGCTGGGGTTGCTCAATAGATTCGCGACGACTGAAAGCGTAGTAAACAGCGATTCCATTTTCTGCAAACGCATCTTCAAGGTTTGACATCAAGAACGGTGCGCCGCCAATCATAACTTGCAGCGAAGCTTCCTCCGATGAGTAGTCATACGCAAGGTCAACCGCAACTTGCTCAAACAAGTCAGCGATCAAGCAGGCACGTTGCCATACTTCGGGATGATTAGGCAGCTCGTCAAATGTCAAAAGCTTTTGCAGCTTCTCAAAATAGCTGTCAGGACAGTCAAGAATGCCAGCAGCAAGCTGCTCTGGCGTGCAGCGATGCTGCGTGAAATTGAGAACAGGCATGGAATAGACTGATTGACTGGTGCCGATCTCCAGCAAACGGCAAGACGTTAATCAGGAATCGAACCTGAAACAAAGCCGCCAGGTAACGCTGTGGCAGTTTTGATGGGATCTGCCAACCCAACAAGTCAGTAAACCTCAATCAACTCGCCAGTATCCATAGCTTTCTTGCCTTCCAGTGATTCAACGAAGTCACCCCAGCTAGTGAGCAGCCACTTGCTGTCGCGATGATCCAGTAGGATCGTTGTGTTGTAAGTGTCACCAGTGTTCAGGTAGCTAGCACGAATGTCAAAGTGATACCTATCAATGTGTTCACTGGTGCGAATAGCTTCAACGCCATGCGTTAGCAGCAGCTCATTCAGAGCACTCATGCGGCACTCGTTGTCAGTTCCAGCGCAACACTCAATCTGACCTGCCAAATGCCTATAGGTATTGAGCGTGTTGGGAAACTTATCCGGCATGTCAACTGGGTTGACCTTGTAGCGCATGATGCGCAATGCAAGCTTGGCATCATCAAGTAAAACGTCAAACGCTTCGGCAATTTGCTCAGCTCTCATGTCAGATACAGAATGAGGTTGACAGTGTTTTCAAGATAGATTCAGCTTCGCTGCGAGCTTCTCGCTCACAGTCTTCGTAGCCATAGACTCCACAGCATGATGCAAGTAAGTTGCCGGCATCATCTTTAATCAGGTACTCCCACACGTCGCCACGCAGGTACTGATCGTAGACTTCAACTTCTGACAGCAAGCCGGCTTTCAGATCTGGATACTCAGTGCAGTTACGCTCCGCGTAGATAAAGCCAACTTGACCGCTATCCCACGGACAGCTAAACGGTGCCGCTTTGATTGTTAAGCCGCCATGATCGTACAGATAAAGTGGCAGCACAAAGAAGTGCTTGTTGATGTAAGCCTGAACGTGCTTGGTCTTGATCTCGTCAGGCACGTACTTACGATGCTTGTCAAACTCACGGTCACTCATGAGCCTGAATAGAAACTCGTCAGGCGAACAATCAGGTTGCTGGTCGCCAAGTTTGTAATTGCGATGCCAGCAAACCATTGTGCCAACGTTGTCCCATTCTCGCGAATTTACGGCAAACGCATCATCATCTTCTTCAATACTGATGGTCAGATTGCCAACTTTGATTGTCATGTCAGTTAAAGGGGTTGCCCCAAGATTGAACTTGCTGGTCAGTGACTGAACCATCGCGATGTAGGCAGTCAATGAAGATGCACCATGCTTCGCGTGCAGCAGGTTTATCGGTCTTGTCGAAAGTAAACTGCTGATTAAACTGTTGCTTGGCTTGCTTGTAAGTCATTCGCCGTACTCCTCCTGCAACCAGCTGAACACATCTTTGGCAAGTAGCTCAAGCGAACCCCAGTGTTCGTCTTTTTCAATCATTGTCCAGTAAACAGTCTTGCCGTCAATGCTGAACTTTACGAACCACTGCTCATCATCAAGAACAGTGAAACAGACAGGCTGATACTTGATGAACCAGCTTGGCTCAATACAGTTTTCCTTGGCAATGCGAGAAGCGTAGAACTCCTCACAACTAGCCTCCTTGGCCGATGCAAGGAAGTCTTCAAATGTTGAACTTACCATTTGATTGAAGTGGAACGTGGACGACAGTAAGCAACGCGACCAAACAGAAAGTGTCTGTAGCTATCAGGCTCCTCCCATGCAGGGCAGGTAAGTTGATCGTTGTACTGGGCAGTACGTTGGCCAAGCGCAATAGTTACGCCGAGAACACCAAGCAGAGAACCGACGCAAGCACAGATAACAAGTCGAGTGAGTTTCATCAGTTGTAGTTTGTTGGTTGGAGAACCCAGTGGTAACCATTCCAGTCACCGCCGCGTGCAACAACTTTGTAGTCAGCGACGAAACCCTTGGATTCCGAGCCGGTGAAGTTAGCGATCCATGCAGCTAACACTTTCTCGTGACCAGTATCACTACCCGGAGACTGTATGATCGTCTTCCAGGTAGTTTGCGCATCGCGCTTGTGAATTGCGCGGTAACTGTTGCGACCCCTGTAGATACAGAAGTCAGTTCGGACAATGATGCCAACCGGAATGTCAGCTGGCGACGGAATGACTGGAGTTTGCATGATTGCCAGTTAGTTGCAAGGGATCAGAAAGAAAGCGTATCTCGAAGCTAAGCCACCCGGTACTTCGTGATCGGTGATCTCGGCTCTGTATAACTTGCCTGACTTGTCGGCTTCTGGATCATCTGAAGCAAACTTGAAGATAGCGTTGTCAGGCACCTCACACTCAAACGGAATCTGAACGTTTCCGCCGCGAACAACCTGTCTACCGTACAAAGTAAGCGGTGGATTAGTGTGGCTACCTGGATAGTGAACGCCAGTATCAAAGTAGTGGGTAGTCACTTAGCGGACTCCCTTCCGCAACGGAAGAACGTGCCGTCAGCAGACAGCACAACGAACTTAGAAAGGTCCATAGAAATGAAGTAGTTGAGTGAAGAAGTTACAACTAAGCGATCAGCTCAGTTAGAAACTTAGACAGCTGGCGAGAAGGTACACCCTCCCCACCGCTTGATGCCATTGTACCGCATCCGACCTTGAAGGTCAAGTCGCATGTAACGGAAAAGTAACACGGGCTTTACAGGCGGCCTTTGCACTTTTAATGCAATTTTAAGGCGGGGCTGGCGCACTCAAGGCCGCATCATTCGTGCTCCATTAACGTAGGTTTACGCCTCAGATTAACGATAGTCGAAACAATCTCCTCCTTCGTCATCTTGTTAAAGCACTTCCAGCGAGTTGTGGCAACAACAGACCACATAGCAGATGGCATTGCTTTCTCAGACCACGGATACTCATAGAACTCGCCAAGATCATCCAGGCACAGCACGGAAATTTTACAGCGCTTGATAACTTCCTGTGCAAGTATGTGACGCTCAACCCATTCAATCAGTCGCTTCTCTGTATTTTCGTAACGATCTTCTTTGTAGTCAGGAACAGCTTTCTCCCAGCCTTCCTTTAGCTTGATCGGTTCGGTACTCAAGCGAATGTTATGCTTAGCTGCAAACCATTCAAGTACGTCAACACGTTGAGAATGGTTTGTCCATTCAAGAATGTCGGGACCAACGAACGCAACCTTACGACCATTGGCAACAAGCGAAGCAGTGTGACCGCCTTCACAGCGGCGAATGCTTTTGACCTCAAGAAGGATGTTCCTCATTTAATCAGATCAGAATACCTAGGAAGTGAGTCAACAGTGATAGATGGAGACTTGGCATGACGCCATGCAAGAATTGGAGCGTGATGCCACGTACCCAGCCAGACAGACGCAAACTTTGTACCAGTTTCGTCTTCTTTGTCAGGCTGATCGTGACGCTTGTACGAATAGAAGCCGATGTCAATGACAAGACCGATAGATGCTTGTCCGCCAAGATCCCAGCAAACGAAGTCAATGGCGTTCAGCTTCCTGAAGCTACGATCTTCATTCCAGTGCTTAGCTGTTAAGATGGTTGCTCGTTCGCCAAGCAGCGTCAAACGCTCTGGCTCAAGTCTTGGCGCAGAGTAGTAACTTTCATCATCATCAGGCAGGTAGCCATCAGGAAGCCATTGAAGCTTGGCGAAACGGAAAGCTAGACGCTCCTTGTTGCCAATGTAACTTTTGACTTCCTGTAAGCGTTCGACAGTCTCTTTGCGTGTGAAGCGCAACGGATCGCGTTGTTTGGGCATCGTCGCAGGTAGCGTCAGGATCGGCCAGGAAGGGGCCTGAGTTGGCGGATAGGTAATGAACCGGGCCAGACAGTAGAGGCGTCTCAGACAGGTAGCTGGCAGCCGCAGACAGCGTTCTGACGCAGCTATTCCAAGCAGATCTTGCCATCGTCACCAACGTAAGCGTGGATCTCAGTTTCCTTTTGAGCCAGGGCTGTCAGAATCTCACCAGCAGCTTCCTGCCAGTCATGCTTCTCCCAGAAGCCAACACCATGACCATTGACAGTCAGGATGTAGTCGTGCTCGGTCTGGTAGCTGCCGTTGCTGGCTCCGATGTAGAAGTCGTCAATAGAGGACCAGTCACCGCCAAACTTGGCAGTTAGCAGCTGCTCAGCCCGCTCAACAAAAGACTGAAAGCGTTTATGCAGTTTCTGCAATGATGCTTCGTCGATGTCGGTTACGCTGTAGTTTGCGTCAAGCGGCTCGCCACCTGACTCATCGGCGTTGTCATTTTCTGACCACAACAAGGTGATCGCCAGTTGCTCAAGTGATGGATTCATGATGCGTCAGCAATTTGTGCCATGTAGACAGTGCGACCGGATGCCGTACACATTCCACAATCTGTCAGCTTGACTAGACCGCGACGCTCAAGAGACTTCGCAATCTTGACAGTTTGGTGATCGTGGCTGATGTAGTGACGCTTGCCAGTTTTAGCAAGGAAGTCATACACCTGTTGTTGCAGGTAGCCAAGGTGACGGTTAGCCATTGCTCGGAAGTTTCAATGCGTAGTGCGTGTGCTCACAGGGTCCATCCTGCGGACGAAAGATGGTTGCCCCGATAACTTGATTGCGACGGTTGCGGTAAAGCGTATAGCTAGTAAACCTTTCGGTCCGACTCCAGCCAAGCAACTTAAGCCGAGCGCCCATCACAATCTCGCCTGACTCAATCTGTTCCATGCCAGCTGAGTCGAAGATTGGCGAGTTAGTAGGCATGACGGTGTAGTTAGTCATTGCGAGACTCTTCAAGTTTGAGTGTGCCGCCAGTTATGCGAGCAGCATCGCGACGCAAAATCTCAGCTTCGCCAAGCGACAGTGGAACAGGCTTGTTCCACGTCCAAGCAGGAAGACCGTCGGCTCCGCGAATAACATAGGCGTCGCAACGGTCGCTTGACTGAACGCGAACGTAATACAGAATCATCGCACACCAGCAGGTAGCATTGACAGCTCAGCAATACAACTATGGATTTCATTGATTAGATCGTTGGCTACTTCCTTGCAGTTTGAGCGTGGCTGCAATGAACAGGTGAACCATTTAGGGTGCCCATAGGCTCCACCCGTGGAGCTGTTGTCCCCGGTTTGGTAGCCCCAGTCAATCGTTGCGTCAATGAAGTTGAACGTGCAGCCGATTGTTACGTCAAGCCAGGGGGAGTCACCTTCACAGTAGTCGGGTGATTGCTTGAAGTCTGCTCTGAGAGTTTTCCAGTCAGTATCTTTCTTGATAGCAACCAGAAGCTCACACAGTTCGCGGCGAAGTTTGGGGATCTCGCCAAGGATTGTCAGGTTAGCCATCTCAACCTACTGGTGTAACTGCGTTTGCATAAATAACAGAATCAACGACTTCCAATGGATCTATTCTGTATGTCTTCTCATTGAACACAGCTTGGACCTTGACGCCATGCGCAAGGGCAAGGCAAATTGCCTCACGAAGAAAGGAGCCAATGTCACAACCAGCTGGAGCGAGCACGCGAACAAAGTTAATAGACAGATCGCGGCTGTTCAGAGTAGATGAATTGTTCTTCATTGAATCAAGCAGCGTAGAGATCAGAGAAGTTACCAAGATCAAACTCTTGGCGTTCGCCATTGGCAATCGCAACAGCGGCAGCAGCAATCAACTTACTACGATTGTGAATCAGCCACTGAGTCTTAAAGCCATCACGTCCAGGAAACGCAGACCAGAAGTGCTGCGTTGCGTAGTCAATGCAGCAAGCAGTGGCAAGTGGCAGGTAGCTGTTAGGCTTGCTTGTTTTGTAGATAGACTCAAGCTCGCGCCTGAGCTTGTTCCAAGCATTGCCGTCAGCATTTTCAAGCGTGACGATCAGAACATTTAGACACTCAGGAAACAACTGAGCATCAAGATGCGTAGCAAGAGTCATGCAGTAACTTTGGCAGAAGCTCAAGCTAGAAACTCAAGTTAGAAACTCAAGCTAGAAACTTAAGCGGTGGCACGCGAGGCGCACCTCTCCCCGCGCTTGATGCCATGATAGCACATTTTATACGGGGCGCAAGTCGATTTTTAACATGCGTTTACACGCCACTTCCTGTAAGATACGGGTGAGTCTCACGGTGAGACGGGCCTGCTGGCGATACTACCGCCGCAGTTGTCGCACTTAAGGGGCAGGCCCGTGCGATTAACTTGATCGCCAATCACAAGCCAGCTTGCATCTAACGCAAACTTCTCGCGCTCGGTTCGGCAGCAGTCAACGCAAATCTTTTTGCGCTGGATAGTGAACACATACCTAAACCTTTGCCCGGTTACGGAAATGGTGTCGGTTAGTCTTAGGGTCTGGGATGCAGCCGTCATCAATACTATCCTTGATTCGTTTGTAAAGCTTTTTCATGCGCAGTTTACACTCTTCCCATGCCTCTTGTTTTGGTGGGTTGTCACCATCCCAAAGCATGGAAATGTAGTGAGGACCGGCACGATACAGAAACTTGATGCAGACAAGAAGCAGACGCTTCTCAAAGTTGGAGAACTCCATTGTCATCAGGCAGGTGTTCGTTAAGCATGGACTCGATCTGTTTCCAGTCAACAGCTTTCTCGACATTTGCAGAAGCTTCTGCGCGAATGTCGGCAAGCTCTGGCGCATCAAACTCTTTACTGAGGATGCTGCAGAACTCTGCCATGAACATTTCGTTGCGCATGGACTCAAGCCGGTCAGCTACAGTGATCCCCTTCCGCTTCGTTGTCGAGCGTGGATAATTGTTGATAGTGAACAGCTTATGAATGCAATTATCAGGATCAAGCAGCGCATTGATCTGGGCATCGTTTAGCCCGACCTGCTTCGCTTGAATGACGATTTTCGCTTTAGCAACATTGTGCAGCGAAACACGCCAGGTAACTTCGCGCTTAATCAGCTTGTAGAACGAGTTGTAGACATTGATCTTTCGGCTCAGCTGGTTGAGCTTGGATTCAATGTGCTCCCTATCCTGACTGCTAGCATGTGCAGCTTTTTGCAGCTCGATCGTGAACTCGTTGACAGCCTTGAACATGGACTGCCGATCACAATAAATTTCGTGATACAGCGTTCGCAGATCGTCAACATGGATGGTCGCCAGCTCGGTCACATAAACAGTGCGACCAAGCGCTTCGCTCTGAATGCGAAATGCGTGAGGCTTGCGATTTTCTGGATTGTCGTCGTGATGAATGGCTTTGCTGGATGTTTGCATGTAATCAGCTAATGATTTGTTTTACGGATTCGTACAGATCGTCAAGCGTGCCATTGTTGTCAATGACGTGATCCCAGTCAGCAAAAGAAGATAGCTCTACGTCCGACTGGTGGGTATCGCTCAGGGAGCTGCGATCATTTTCGCGATGAACATGAACAAGTAAAAACTTCTTACTCATGAGCAATGCGGCTTCATTGCGAAACCGCATGTCGTCAACAACGATCGGATACTTGCTTGAATGGCGGTCAAACTTTTGTTCAAACGCATCCAGCCAAGTTGTTTCCTTGACAAGACTGCGGCCCCATTCTGTGCCAAGCGTGCGGGCAAGATGCCTGTAGCTTTTGCCAACGCCAGGGATGGGCGTTTCTTTTGCTTCGTAGCAATAGTGCTCAATGTCCTCAATGTTGAGGCCGTGGTGCATCAAGAAAGTTTCCACCATCTCAAGCAAAGGAGATGCGAAACTCAGGGCCTGATAGCCATGGCAATGAACAAGGTAGTGGGCAATAGTTGATTTACCCTGTTGCGGCGTTGAACTCCAGAGAGCGATGTGCTTCATTTGATAATCTTTGATGTGTAGTAGACCAGCAAAATGACTGCACAGACGACAGCAGCGGCTAAACCGGCAACTATTGTGGCCAGCAGTGAGATTTGTGCTACCTGAATGGCATTTTCCATATCCGGCTGTCTAAGGTAGATGTATGCAAACAATAAGGAACACAAAAATGGTTACTACCAGCAATAAGATCATTGCCACGCTGACAGGATCAGCCATCAACCCAGCTCCCGAAACGGGCTTGAATGGCCGCCCAGGAGATCGACTGCCTCCAGCTCCCGGAAGTACCGGCGGCGGGCTTGGTGGGCCAGCTGGGCGCGGCTCAGGGCCTCCAGGTGAAAGGGGTTCGCGTCTTGAATGGTCGCCGGAGCCGGACCGCTCCTCTCGGCCAGCGCATCAGCCTCTTTTTCAAGAATCAGAGCCTCTGCGCCATACAAGTGAGCGCGAGCCGTGATGCAGTTACGCAGCTTGACTGACAGTTGATAATCCATTTGGTTCAATTCGTTTCCAGTGATAACCAGCGCATGTTCCGCCGACTTTCATCGCTGAATGGATGCCCTGAGACGTTGCAAAAACATCCCTGGCGGCGGCGGTGACGCTTTCGTAGATGCGACCGCTTTCGACGGCCTGAACCATCTTACCAGATCCACGGGGTTTCGGGAAGTTCTGGGCGATGAAATCCGCAAGATCCTCGTCCTCCAGGAGCATAAAAAGCCTCTGGCGATCAATTCCACCGAACACGCTTGGACGATTGCGGGCAAGGGCAACGACATCAGCACGCCTGAAATAGCGCCTTGACTTGCTGCCCGCATTTTTGTAGGACTCAATCAGCCCTTTCTCTGCCCATCGCTGCGGAACGTCAATGCTGGTGCCCAAGGTACTTGCAATGTACGAAGCGGCTATCCAGTCGCCCTCGGCCTTGCGTGAAACCTTGCGCCTGCCCATCGCACTTGCGATAGACTGCCTAGTGCGCTCTGTATAGCCATTCTTCTTTGCCCATCTGTTGTAGGCGCTGAAGATCATGGTTGGCAAAACATTGCCTGCAATAGACTCAAGGGCAGCTTTTTCTTCTGGCGACCAGAACACTTTTTTCATGGAATCCTCCATGCGTGACTGGAGATGCCGGGATGCGAAAGTTCACGGGTTCCGTGCAGTTGCTTGAGAGCCCTGCTTACCCTGTGACGCCAGGTTTCACGACCTGCATTGTTGATAGGCTTGAGATCGCCGGAATTCAAGTCAACGCCGCCATCGGCAACCCAAGAAAATACATCCTTTGATCGAAAGATCGTTCCGCTTGGAAACCTTTTAATCCATTGACGAAGGATTGATTTCCAAGCGGCTACATCCTTGGCCTCACTCAAAACTGCTGCTCCTCCTGTTGGGATTCGCTTTTGACATGCTGCAGTAGATACTGCGCCCATCCGATGTGAGTTGAGATGGCGTGCTTTCCAGGAGGGGAATTTGGAAAGCTTTGTTTCCACCACTCACGGAAAAGAACTTCAAGCTCGGATTCGTTCATTGGTCCTTTGGAATCAATGTAAAGTTAGAGCAATAGGAGGCAAATGTCAAGCCCTCCTCAACCGGATCCCTGTGCCCCAGGTCGCACGGGTCTTGCCTGATACCCCTGTAATGAGTGCATTTCCTGCAGGTTTTCCTGCCTGTTTTGGTTTTGCTTTTGAATCTTGGTATCTCAGGGTGGATGTTCGCGTGCATTTCACCACGGCGTATTCTGCCAATAGCGGATGCACTGCATCCATGCTTATCAGCGAGAACATACTGAGGGGACGTATCAGTCAGGATGTCAAGGATTACCTCGTCAGACAGCCTTACCTCTGGTGCTGCACCTTTGGGTGCAATTCCATTCAGCTCGGTCCATGCAAAGTCGCAGCTCCTGCATCGGAAGCGACGACGAACATCGCCTGACTGATTCCTGCGTGTTTCAGTGACATAAGCAACGCCATTGCAGTTTTCACAAACGGCCATCTTTAGCGTCCTACACCAGAAGTGGTAGTTGTTTGAACGGCAGCGGCTGCCAATGGGTTAGCGGAGATTTGGTAGGTATAAAAGATCCATTCCACTCTCCTCTACCACGTCTCCATTTACCAGGCGCGTAATCAGTCCTGATCTGTTTTGGCCAGTTGCAGATGATTACCTCTTCCGCATTTGCGCCGATGAAAAATTGACCGTCTCTTGGTGCTGTTTTAATTGGTTGCCAGGTCATCAGTCTCCTCCACTAAGGCTGGGGTGAAACACGAGAGCACCTTGCACGCTGTTACGCGGGCCTCTAGGGCGTGCAATTAGTTCAAAACGTCCCATCGGCAATTCATGGAGTCCGTTCCTGTCGGCAAAGATGGAGACAGCGGCAGCCTGAAACCCGCGTGGAAGCGTGATACAGGGATACCCAGTTTCTTCTCTAATTCTGTCTTGGCGGTTGAGGTCCTCATAGATTGATTCGACAAGTTTCTTGTATTCGTCGGGATAGAGGGGTAGTTCAGCCATTTGGTTGGTCACTTTCAATACCGAATTGGTGAGAGTTGAGCAAATCCCTTAAGCCCTTCAAGAGGGCTATGTCTTCTTTCTCAAGAGCGTGCTCATTTTCAATCATGTAGACAATGATGCGAATCAACTCTGCTGGACTTGCATTGCTTTTGACAAGATTGGCTCGCCTACTGATAACTCTGACATTATCGGGGGTATATCCACGCTGATTGTTAATCCTGTCCAGACTAGCAGAGCTTGAATTAAGGCTACTATTGCGGGGGCCGGTGCCAGTTCCATCGGTAATTTTGATGCCACGAATGGGGCAAACTTCAGGAATCACAATGTCATCAACCGTTAGCGTGAACTCAAGGCCAAACTTGTTGGCTCGTTGCCTTGCTGCGTACAAGAGTTTCAGTCGCGGATCAATTCTCTTATACCGCTCAATTGCACACTTCGGGCACATGGAAACTATTGACGTTCCTAGAATGGTCTTTCTTTTGTTTTTCGCTGGATAAAAGTCAACAACTGGCAAGAGTTGCTTGCAATCTGAGCAAGGTGCCAACAGAGGGCATGGCGTATCTATTTTTGTTGTCCAACCAGACGGGAATGTTCGCACGTTGTTCATGTTTCACCGTTGGGGTAAACGTTCTCACTTGTGGATTGGTCGCCCCGCTCTGCCCGCTCTGCCTCAGCGGCGAGCAGGGCGCGGAGGCGTTGGCGTTCATCTTGCTTAATGGACGAAGTTGAATAGCATCCTCGTGGAAGATTGTCGGTTATCGGAGTTTCCTCCGGCACCAGCCAGTCACGCAGGGCGCGGATCAGCATGGCAATCAACTTGCGCCGCAAAAGGCCGTGAATGACCATGTATGCGTCGCAGCTTTCAATCACCTCCCACAGCGGCGGGCGGTTGGTGTCGCTCATGGCTGGGACCCCCCCCCGCAGGCAGGGGCAGGGCGTGGGCGGGGAGCACAAAGCCATCGGACAGCGGCTCAGGGCGAACCAGCCACCAGCGGAGTGGTGGACCGTCAAGCGTCGACATGCACCAGCACCGGCCATCGCCATCGCACCACCCCTCGCGCTCCCAGGGCCGCTCGCTCACCGATACCGGCTGCAGCGCCAGGCGGGTGAGGATGTCAGCGGCGCGCCTAAGCAGGCCAGCCCAGAGCGGCGAGCACTCGCTGGAGTACACGCGCAACTTGTCCACCAACTCCCCCACCTCCCCTTCAGCAACCGGCGGGGGAGCGGAGACGGGCACCGTGGACGCATTTAGTACATCAGGATGATGCCCAACAAGCAGCGCCAGGGAGTCCAGCTCTTCGTTGCCGAACGTGTTGCCCAGGATGATTTCGCACATGCGGCGAACGAGCGCGGCTTCCCCCACCCCTCGCTGTGTTGCTGCCTCGATCGGTTCTTTCATTAGTCAATCCAGTGATTTTCAAGACGATGAATAATGGCGTTCAAGTGAGCCTCATACGGATCTTCAAATGTACCGACGTGAATCTTTTTTCCGGTTCGTGGATGCTTATATTGTGCCCTGGTCTTTCTTCCAGATGGAGGTGCAGGCGAAATAAAGCGCCAAGGCATGGATCCCCTAGTTGATCTATTTTTCATGTTTGTTGAGCGGCTGGCCCATCTTAGATTTCCTATTAAATTATTGCTTGGATTCCTATCTATGTGATCCACCTCGCTACATCCTGGCGGTAGCATGATTCCGTTCATCACGAGAACCAGCTGGTGACAAGAATACTGAACTCCGAAAAGCTCAATCCTGTAGTACCCCTGAAAATTTCTCCATCCAGCCGGTCGGCCTACATTGGAATTTGGCTTGTTACGGTTTGACTTTTTCCAGCGAAGTCCACTTGGAACGGCTGGATCAAGCTCAAGGCAATCCTGCAGCAGCTCCAAGGGAGGAATTTTCTTCTTGATGCAGCTGTGTTCAGTCTTCATTTTTTTCTCCACTAGAAGTGGCGGCCGGTAGCGCGGGCTGGTGGCCGTAGCGGGCGAGTTCCTTGCGGACGTAATCCAGCGCATTGCCAAAATCGCTGTCGTACATAAACCGTTCGCCTTGATAGCCAACGGTTTGATATTTGTCCCATGAACGCTCAACAAGCGCATCCCATTCGTCATCCGTCACCCCCTCCCCCTGCGGCTCGGCCAGGGCGGCGCGGGCCTTGTCCGCCAGAACGGAGCGGTACAGGTGCTGCTCGTAGTCAGCCAGCAGCTCAGCGCACAGCGCTCTCCAGTCAGTCATCAGTCGTCTCCGTGGCGCCGGGGCGGGGCGGTCCCATCGGGCGAGGGCGGCGAGGGCGAGATCTACGGCATGGCGGTTGAGGATGGTGCGCATCGCGCCCATGGCGCGACGGCTGACAGTGCCGGCCTGAAACCCCAGGGCACGTGCCGCAGCGGCCAGGTCATCGTGCATCTGTTGGGGCATCAGCCCCATGATGTCATCATCGCTAGGCTCCCCAGCGACGGAGGCCGGTTCCCTGCCCTCGGGCACAGCCGGTCCATCGCCTGCAGCCAGGACAGCGC
>Ga0315900_10000226_pt1 | contig 99929 bp, 73 predicted proteins | sample LakEriMetagenome_FD_203521 | JGI IMG/M metagenome (GOLD analysis project Ga0315900, IMG submission 203521) | Freshwater fungal communities from buoy surface, Lake Erie, Ohio, United States - Buoy 12 MA114 | ecosystem: Environmental > Aquatic > Freshwater > Lake > Lake biofilm | place: USA: Lake... | reverse complement strand
TATCTACTTTCTCACATCTACTCTCTATTTTTTGGGCCCACAGGCCCAAAAAATCGGGGTGATAGGATTCGAACCTACGACCCTCTGGTCCCAAACCAGATGCGCTAGCCAGACTGCGCTACACCCCGCCGTGAAGGGGATAGCCAAAACTTTCCCCTCCAACTTTTCCAAACTGTATCCTACAAGACGATTTAGGGCAATGCGGGTTCACAATTCCTTCCAGAAAGTCTTTATTCCCGCAATAAATGATCGGTTTAAGCTGCTCGTCCGGATTTCGATGAACCGCTGGAACCCAACAAAATTTCGCGTAAACGCTCAAATTCCAGTTCGGAAGTAAACTGCACCACAATTCGCCCTTTTCCGCCACTGCTGGATTTTATTTCCACTTTGGCCCCTAAAGCAGATTTCAGCTCCTGTTCTAAGGCTGCAATCTGAGGCGACCCCGCCTTTTTGCGGGATACTACGGGAGCCGGTCTATCCAAGACCTCATCGGCGTCCTCTTTGGCCAGGTATTCACTTACCCGTCGCTCGGTCTCCCGGACACTCCACTGCTCTTCTTGGATTTGCTTGCAAAACCGCATTTGCAACGACTCATCCCCAAGTGGCAAGAGCGCTCTGGCATGACCCGCACTGACAGTATCAGCCTGAACGGCTTGCAAAATCAAATCCGGCAATTCCAGTAACCGCATTAGATTGGCGATCGTGCTTCGATCAATCTTCAGTCGCTTAGCCAACTCTTCTTGGGAGCAGCGATGCTCATCCAAGTAACGGCGAAAAGACATCGCTTTTTCGATCGGGTTGAGATCCTTCCGTTGCAAATTCTCGACAATCGCTAACTCCGAAACCAACCGGTCATCCGCCTCACGCACCTCGGCGCGAACCTTCTTGAACCCCGCACGGATCGCTGCTCGCAATCTTCGCTCACCCGAAATTAATTGATAGCGTTGTCCAACACGTCGAACCAAAACGGGCTGCAATTGCTGATGTTCTTTGAGGCTTTCCGCCAGCGAATCAAGTTCCTCTTCATTGAACTGACGCCTTGGCTGAAAGGGATTGTTATCGATTTGCGAAACATCAATTTCCAAACTCACTCCCTGCACAGGCTCATCGCTGGAAGTATCTAACTGCATTACTCGAGGAAACCCAGTTGGGTTGGACAGTTTGGTATCTTGCCCACGCATGTTGGGATACAAGGCTCCTGCCGAGCGATCCGGTGCACGGGTTTCATCACCTCGAGCGGGATTGCCGCCTAAGGGTTGGACTTCTTCAAGCGGCGTACCTAGCAGCGCTGCCAGTCCTTTACCGAGTCTTCGATCCTTAGTCACGTTCCAGTACCTCCATGCAAAGTTCAATATAGGCGCGGGTTCCCTTGGATCGAGGAGCGTAATCCAACACGCTCATTCCATGGCTCGGAGCCTCTGCGATCGCAACGTCTCTGGGGATCACCGTATCAAAAACAATTTCACCGAAGAATTCTCTTACTTCCTGATCGACCTCATGGGTCAGCTCAAGAAAAGGATCGTACATCGTAAGTACGATTCCGCCAAAGGTCAATTTTCCAGGATGACTCTGCATCACCTGTCGAATCACCTGAATCATTTGCGAAAGCCCTTCCATCGCAAAGTACTCGCACTGAATAGGCATCAAGACCTCTGTGCTCGCGGCCAGCGCGGTTTGGGTTAACTGCCCGAGCGACGGCGGGGAATCAATAAAGACCATATCGAAGCCACCCATACCGCTATCCAAGTGCTGCTCCAGCACGGCGGCATTTCCAGGTTCCCCCTTGGCCATTTGATCCACATCTTGAAGACTTCGACAACCAGGCAAAAGCAACAGATTCGATTCTCTCGTTGCTAAAAGGCTTTCTCGCAAAGGTCTATCGAGCAAAAGGGGATGTCGTGCGGCTGGCTGATGCCCCATCGCCGAAGTCGCATTGCACTGTGGATCCATGTCGATCAACAGCGACCTGCAGCCACCCTTGGCAGCTGCAACCGCTAGATTGACGGCTGTGGTCGTCTTGCCCACGCCACCTTTTTGATTTGCGACACAAAAGATCCTCGCCACCGAATCAAACTCCTCCGTTACGGCATTCCCTTTTCCCGGGCAGTATCCGATAGTTCCGACTCCTTTGGCTCAGCAGCCATCGAAAGCGGTTTTGCTCCAGATCTTCTAATACCTGGAAGCGTGTCGTGATGTCCAGAGGAACCCAAACGTTGAAAGAAGACCAGTCCTCTACCAAATTGCCCAGTTTCACGGGAAACGATCTGGCAAAGTCTAGCGAAAGTTCCACGGGAAACCGGTTATTGCAAAGAGTGCAATACGAATCCGCAGGAAAGTTTGGGGTAAAAATAGGTACTCTTGGCAGGCATTCTTTCTTTGTGCAAACTGATCGCCTGGATATGCTCAATCGTGGCTGGCATCACCAAGGCTGCTAGTGGGTAATGTAAGTTCCCTTCCAGCTTTCCTCGCAATCCTTCGACGACTTCCTCCGCAAGGTGGACATAGGTCGGTTTAGGTATCTCACGAAGCTCCAACAGCTCCTCAAATACCAGTCGATGCAACATCGCTACTCCAAGCCCACGCCAATCAGCACTCTGATCGGGAGCAATCTCAGCCATCTTCTCTACTGCTTGCTCTCGTGCAGTAATAGTGCTCCATTTGGAATCCTTGGAAGTGTATAAACAGATCATCTGCTGATCGTTCACTTTCTCCATCTCGGACCAGTTATGACCCGCAGCTTCAGGGCCGTACCCGGTCACTTCACAATCAAAGAAACCAGCCAACCTGCTTTGCAATTGCTCGGCAGTAAATTCGGGTATACCTGATAGTAAGCGATGAGTTGGAAGCACTAGTAGACCAGGATCCTCCATAGCGACCAGCATTGTAAGAACAAAATTTGCAGGATGCTCGGGGGTCAACTTTCCCGCGGCTGCCAGTTCATCGCGATAGTGACAGGCGGTTTCATAACGATGATGACCATCAGCGACGAACATTGGAAGATTCGCAACCAGTGATGCGACTTCGCCGATGACCCGCGCATCGGTGACGGGCCACACCCGATGAATCACTCCCAAATGGTCGGTTGCTTCCAGCGGCCTTGTTCCCATGATATGCCGTTCCAGCACTTCCTGCGCTTCATTCTTTGCATCGGGATACAAACCAAAAATTTGACTGAGATTTGCTTCCGTCGCTCGAGTCAATTTAAGCCGATCCTCTTTAGCCTTGGCCAAGGTTTGCTCATGAGGATAAATATTACCTTCGCCAAATCGCTGTAACCTCACTCGCGACATGAAGCCTTTTCGCAGGTAGGTCTCTCCCGCGTATTGATACTCCTGATGATACACGTAGATGGCGGGATCCGCTTCGCTCTCGAGAACACCATCGCGAATCCAGGATCGCAATGTCCTAGCTGCGCGTAGATAAACATCGTCCGTACTTTTATCTTCTGGCTCCGGTCGATTCAATTCAAGGCGAATGACGTTCGACGGATGTCGCTGATAGAGTTGCTCTTGAAGTGCATTATCGATGACATCGTAGGGTGGAGCGATCACATCACTCAACGACCCCACTTGTGCAAGGCTATATCGAAGACCACGGAAAGCTTGAATTTCGGGCATAGGAGCAAAACTCGTATCGATCGGAAATCAACAAGGCACAGCGTTCTTTACCTTGTACTCTAACCGATAGCAATTGTGCAGGGGGCGATATACAACCGCCGAGAATATCCCTTAATTCCATGCCAACTTTGCTGCTTCAGCAAAGCGTTTCATCTTTGCCGCATCCTTGACGCCCGGAGAAATTTCCACGCCGCTTGCCGTATCAACCGCTGTAGGCTTGGTTCGTTCAATCGCCTCCGCCACATTGTCGGGCGTTAGGCCGCCAGCCAAGATCATGGGCTTTCCGGCTAGCGCCGCAGGTCGGGGAACCAAAGTGTTCCAGTCGGCACACTTGCCGGTTCCACCGCGAGCACCATGGGAAGGTGCATCGACCAAGAACGCTGCTAACCGTTCGCCGAGAAAATCATGCCAAAGAGCCAATTGTCGGGACTGCTCGTCGCTAGCCTCCCATCGCACCGCGCGAATCAATTGAGCACCTTTAAAGTCGATCCAATCCTGGACATCTTCTTCACCATGTAACTGCACATAGTCTAACGGAATCTTTGTTAGTAGCTCTGAAACATATGCCGGTGATGGATTAACAAATACTCCCACAAGCGAGCACTTCGGCCGAACTTGCTCGACAATTTCCCGAGCCCGATCCACATCGATACAGCGCGGACTTTCGGCCGCAAAGTTCAACCCCACGGCATCGATGCCAGCTGCGATCGCAGCGTTTAAATCCTCGCTTGTTTTTATCCCACAAACTTTGGTACGAAACATTTCAAATCCAATAACGTCGAATGCGATACCCCTGAACCAATTCACAAAAGTATAGCACAATTTTGGCGATGGAATAATCGTTAAGGATCAAGTCCAGGTCGTGACGACAATGACAGGAGTGTCGATGGACAGGGAAGTCCCCGTAAAAGCCGCTAGATTATGACACGTTCCAATTGCACTGCTGCTACTCAGAGTCTCACTTCCTTTTTTTGGATGTGCACTCTATGCGCTCTGTTGGGTGCCCTGTGGGCCCTGAACATCGCTCCACAGCCTGCTCTTCAATATCAAACAAGATCCCTTGTGGTGCTCAGCAACAGTCGCTTGGAAGCATTACTTCATCAACTCAAGAGTCGCGAAGATATCAGCGTCACTACGAGCGTCCCTCACAGCGCGACGCTTTTATCACTCAAGAAAGCTGGAAAGAGAAGCGAGTCGTTTGCCATTTCCACCGCTAGCCAAGACGAACTACCTGTACTAAATGTCATTGAAATCCGAAGCAACTGGAAACAGCCGGTCGAACTGAAGGCTATCGAACAATGGGTCGCTGCAATCTCCTCTCCCGTTTCCTCAACGCCACAGGAATTGGATTTGGAACGCACCGCACGATGGCTACAGTGGAAGCTTAAAACCATCGAACATTACGAAACTACATCGCTCCAGTATGAAAGTAGAAATGTACAGTCCGCGGCTTTTGATTCAGAAAGAAACAACGAAACCAAGGTAACGACAGCCTCTATCCAAACGCCCACACCTAACGTTAAAGACCAGCTCACTAAGCAACTTGATTCGATTGAAGCGAAGCTGAAGTCTGAAAAGGAAAGCAAACAGGGACAGATTACACTGCAGGCTTCCTCTGCTTGGAATCCCGTTGTCAAGTCTGCTCCGATTCTCGTTCCAATCAGCGGCTTGCTCTTGGGTGCTCTCTCTGGAGCAATCCTTTGCTGGCTCCTACAGCCTCGCAGTAAACACTCTACCTCAGCTCTAAGTCAGTATCAAAGTATCTTGACCGCTAAAGGCATTCCACTCTTGACCATTCGTGGAACAACTTCTTTCTCTCCAACGACTCCGCCAGGTAATCTGTTTCGCAAAATTGGTTCAGTGAATCGTCTGCAATGGTGGATGGCAGGATGCGAATGGTCTTTGCTGCTGTGGGGGATTTGCATTGTTGGAAGATTTCTCGTTGATCCTCTCTGGAGAAGTCTTGCGGTAAGCCAACCCTTGGCAGCACTCGCGAATCTATTCTTCTCGATGTAGTGATAAGGTTTAACTAATCCGGAAAAACTAGCATGAGACCAGCCAAGCTCACTTAAGAGCCGCAAATTCGTTTGCCGATTGAACACTCATCCGTCCCAACATGTATGCTAAGAGGCTAGACGCAATATGTACGAGTCGTTCTACGGTTTCCACAGTCGGCCGTTTTCGGCAGTACCCGATCTTTCCACCTATTTCACTTCGAAGAATGAAGAACAGATCCGCAATACACTCCTACGAGTGATTAAGCGGGCCGAAGGTCCTGCTGTAATTCTTGGTGGGACCGGCTTTGGAAAGACAACCCTCGCGTTACACATAGCCACCGATATAGCGAGAGACTTCCAGGTCGTTTTTCTCCAAGGTGCCCAACTCTGCTCACGTCGTGCTTTATTGCAGAGCATCCTGGCGAAGCTGCAACTCCCTTATCGCGATATGGGTGAGGGCGAACTAAGACTATCGCTGTATGAGCATCTTCAACCTCACCCAGCCAATCCGGTTCCTCCGCTGGTTCTAATTGTTGATGAAGCCGATACTCTCCCGATCAAACTACTTGAGGAGATACGCGCGATCAGCAACATCGTCATCTCGGGTGATGCTCGCGCTCGCATCATTCTCGTCGGTGGTATGCGACTGGAACACTCGCTTGCCAATCCGCAACTCGAAGCATTGAATCAACGACTTGCGGTCAGATGTTATTTGACGCCCTGGACGGGTGAAGAAACGGCTCAGGAAATTCGCTTCCAAATAAAAGCTGCTGGTGGCAAGCCTGAATCAATTTGCACGAATGAGGCACTCAATGCGGCTTATCGCGCTACCGAAGGCATTCCTCGTCTTCTGCACCAAGTCTTGGATCATGCATTGTTGCTCGGTTGCAATTACGGCCAGAAGCCTCTCTCTGCATCACTCATCGAAGAAGCTTGGGCAGATTTGCAGCAACTACCCTGTCCTTACATCGATCGGCGTGAAACGTTAGCTGTCGAAACACCTTCAGCTATCATCGAGTTTGGCGAACTAGCGGCTACTCCAGGTTCGGACGGGGATGAAGAGTTTTCGGCACCCTTCTCCGCAGACCGAGCGATCCAAGCTCAGCCTTCACTTAAAGCCCAGTCTTCCATCTCCGCTAACATCGTGTCAGCTTCGGGAAAACCTTCCGCTCATTCGAATCCCAATTATCCGACTTCATCCAAGGCAACAGCGCGTCCATGGCGAGACGTATTCGGCAATGATTTCGAAGAGGAAATACTGGTTGACCAGGGTATCATCTCCGCCCCTTCGAATACCAAGAACAATGCGACCATTGCGAGCCCGGAGTATATCGACCTAACGAGTTCGGAAAGCCAGGTAGTCGACATCTTTTCGAACTGGCTTGAGGTGGCCGATTCGTTTGACCTCGAACCCTCAAATCCCGTCCGAACCAATCAAGACACAAATCATTTTCCTGCCAGCGAACTTGAAGTGGAACTGCATAATTCGATTGGTGACTTGAATTACTCAGCCATTACTGCCGATTTCAGCATGCCCGCCATTCACCGACTTAACACGGTTGCTGAATCATCGAAGTACAACGAGCGACCATCTTCAAATGAAGACGAATCAAACGAATCGAGCGATGATCGTGACATCTTAATAATTGAAGAAGATGTTGCTAACAATCATTCGTCGAAAGAAGAGTCCCCCGCGAAGGCATCAACTCAGTCCCCATCGCGACTCTTTTCTCAACTGAAGGGTTAGTCAGATTTTCCCACTCTTCAGGACATTCCATTATGCCCGAAAAAATTTCAGAACGGCTGCTGGGATTATGGAGTCGTAGTACTTCTGCGATGACCACAGCAGTCGACGGGAGCAATTGCTCGCCGGAAGGTTCAGTCGCGGAACAGCGACAGGACTCGTTATCCGACGAGCGAGCCGGTTTGCTCCAAGCACTCCTTTCACCTACGTATCGCAACAATCCTTGTGCTGTACTAGGCTTGGTACGGCTCTCAAGCTGGAATATGCATAGCCAAACATCTTTTGCGGATTTCTGCGCAAGGATTACTACAAGCGAACAGCGAAAAGTACTCGCCGTATCGCCGTGGGTTAGTTCCGCACCCATCTTGAATCAACGCAAATTACCCCCGGCTACCGCCAACTCCGACCAGATCCACATCTCTGGCTCAAAATACATTTCGGAAATGGAGAGAGAAGAGCATTCACAAGTATCTAAGGATTACACCTACTTATCGCTAGAAGCCGCTGCGGATCGGGTCGAACCATCCATAATAAGCCAACTACTTCGCGACCTCTCCTCGTGGAAGAAAACTTATGACATTGTGTTGATTGATCTGGGAATAGTTGGGCAGCCCGTTTCACAGTCGCTGGCCAATTGGTGCGATGCCATCTATCTGATTTCCAACGATGCGGACTACAAAAGGTATGCTACGGCCGGTCGACAGATTGATCACTGGAAGACTTCGGGCTTTCGCCTCGATGCAGCAATTCATGTCGCATGATTCAAATCGGTGATGATCTCACTGAAATGATTGCTCCAAGGCAATAACGGAACGTATAATCGAAACCGTTGTCTTTGGTAAATTCTCTACCGCGATGCCGGTGTATTCCAATCCCCACCCGCATCTCGGACCATCCCGCAGCGGCCACTTCTATGACGTTGGAATACCTAGGTCCGTATAAGATTGATAAGGTTATTGGCAAAGGTGGGATGGGAACTGTCTACAAAGCGATGCATTCGAAAACGAATGACATTGTAGCAATCAAAATGATTTCGCCGAGCATTGGCGATCAATCTCGTTTTCGCAGACGTTTTCAAATTGAAATCGATACGCTCAAAAGGCTCAAACATCCTAACATTGTTGACCTGATTGGATATGGGGAAGAATCGGGGCAACTTTTTTATGCGATGGAGTATGTTGATGGTGAGTCTTTGCATGAGTGCTTGAAGAAGCATGGACCACTCCCTTGGGATGAAGTGCTTCGTGTCGGCATCGACATCGCATCGGCACTCAAGCAAGCCCACGACATGGGAATCATTCATCGCGACCTCAAACCTGCTAATCTTTTATTTGACGCAAACGGACATGTCAAACTTGTGGATTTCGGTATCGCGAAATTATTCGGCTCTAATGAAATGACTATGGTTGGCGCTGTAATCGGAACGGCAGATTATATGTCACCAGAGCAGGCGGAAGGTAAAATTGCTACTTCACGAAGCGATCTTTATAGCTTAGGAAGTGTTCTTTACGCTGCCCTCACCGGACGCGCACCGTTCAGCGGAAAAAGTGTTGCTGATACCCTTTATGCTCTGAAGTTTAATTCACCAACGCCTCTTCGCCGCATCGCATCCGACACTCCGCTCGAATTGGCTGAACTAATCGAGCAACTTTTATCTAAAGATCCCAGTTCCAGACCTCCAACAGCTCTGGTCGTTGCCAATCGTCTGCGTGCGATGCAGCAGGGACTTAGAAAGAAGTCGGAGCTTCCCGAGTCCACTAGCATTGGAACTCAGGAATCACACACAAGCCTTGACTTGGCCGAATTCAAAAAACGGCTCGCTGAAGATATCCCAGGAACCATGGATCGCGTGACGATCGACGCCCGGGAATCCGAAAATCCCCAAGTCACAGACCCAACGTCGCTTGTTAACCCACAAAAAAAACCGATTTCTATTTCTGATTATTCGCACGAAAACCGAGCTAGTCATCAATCAGATAGAGACGAGGGTGATACCACCAACATCACGGGAAAAGAGGATCACTTTACTGTTGTTGAGAAACAAAAACATCAAGCCCAAAAGAATCAATCCTATTTTGAAATCTCCCCCGACGAAGAAAAGAAATCATGGCTCTCCATTGCGGCTATTTCTATGATGATTCTTTTATGTCTCGGTGTGATCGCTTACTTATTAACACCACCGAGTGCCAACCAAGCCTATAGCAGATTCTCTTCTGCCATTGAAACAGGCGATGAATCAGATTTGATTTCTGGCTACGAACTAATGCAAGACTTCGTCTCCCATTTCCCAGACGATCCGCGAACGCCTCTCGTTCAAGCGAGTATCGAGGAAGCGGAAGCGATTAAATTAGCCCGTTCCCTGACATCTAAGAGTAAGCTTGCTGCTTCAAGCGATGCCGATACAACGCTCCAGCGATCTATTTCTGATGCATTGAGATTAGAAAAGAGTGACCCTGAACTCTGCATCATCAAACTAGATGCGATCTACTCCATCTTTACAGCTAGTGAAAAAATCGACGTCGCAGATCGCAAATTACTCGATTTATCAAAAGCAACCGCCGAGCGACTACGTAAAACCGTAAATTTATCGAACGCTCAGGCTCTTCAGTCGCTTAGCGAAAAGATCACTTGGGCGAATGAGAATTTACAGGGGGAAAAACGCCAATCGTTTATGAACGCCATTATCGAACTTTACAGCGACAAATCATGGGCCAAACCCCTTGTCGAGCAAGCGAATCGCTCTTTATCGACAGCGAATTCCACCAAATAGTACCGTTGGCTAACTAGCGTGAAGCAGGTGCTGGCGTTCCAGTTGTCGGTACGCTAGCTGAAGCATTGCCACCTACGGGAGAGCCTCCGGACGGCGAAGAGGAATTACCTGCAGGCTTGGTGGAAAACGCCTCCGACGCAGCACTTGGACTTCCATGGATACCCGCCCCCGACACGTTGGTTGTCGAAGCAGCGCTCGCTCCCCCTGCTGTTGTTACCGATTTGGAATCACTTCCTGACCCGCTAGCCGTCTGAATATCCTTCTCCGGCGAAGGAAGACGCGAGTAAACCCATTCCGAGCTATAGCCGACTAGCGGATTATCGTCTGGACTATTTCTTTTGGAGGCAAGCGGACGATTACCCATCCTCCTTTTCTCGGCAATTTTCGTTGCGTCTTGAATGGTACCACGACGAAATGGACCTACTCCCATCACCCATGTATCCAAAGCGTTGCTCTCAGATTGAACTAAGCCTGATTGCCACACGGGTTCCAACGTTTGACGATCATAAGCGAAAACTGCTAATTTTGCTGAAGCGCTCTTCAAATCCTTCTTCGCCAAAGCAACTTCTGGAATGCTGGGGACTTGAGGTGAATTAGGGATCACCGAGGCCGCGCGATTTAGGAAATTGTTTTCCGGTATCCCGTAAATAATCATCTGACCATCGGTTCCCAACGCTCCCAATCGCGCTTCAGCAACGATCTCCGCCTCTTCTCGCGTAGTCACTAATAGACATCCAGCAGAAATCATCTGCTGACGCAAAGAGCTAATCACGTAGTCCGTATTTACCAACTGTGCTGGATTACGATTAGGCACAATGAATGCGGTATCAAGAAAGACTCGATTTCCAGCCAGGGGCCGAAAGTCGAATTCAGAAACGGTTCGATCAACGGCATCCGACATTAAGAGCTGTTCCGTCCCAATGACCGCTTTGGTCGAACTGCAAGCGCAAAGCGATACGATCATCGGTATCATTAAAACGATTCCGACTCGAAAAAGTTTTTTCAAGTTAAATTGGATTATCGAAAGATTCTTCATCCAACTTCGTATCATGTGTTTTTAGATGAAATATGAAACAGCAATTTAACGATTCCCTGTAAGTTGAAGCCTACTTCGCGTTTCACGATTGCGTGAAATGAGCTCCACCCGCAGGCAGCCTTGGAGACTCATTGACCCAGTATCTTCTGGTGATCTCTAATGCTGCTGGATGCAAATGTTTATTGGAGGCTAAGCAACTAGTTCGAGCGATAGGGATTTCGAGCCCTTCGCATGTGGATACCATACCACCAGACTCCTCAACAAATAACTTGCCAGCTGCGAAATCCCACGGATGCAACTGATATTCAAAGTACGTACCGTATCTGCCTAAACCGACCTGACAAAGATCCAGCGAAGCAGTACCAAATCGTCTTACCCCGTGAATGTTTTCGCGGAAGAAATCGCGAATCGCCATCAAGGTCGCTTCCATCATGACGCCACGATCATAATAGAAACCGATTCCAATCATCGATTTCTCAAGACGCATTTCGGAAGATACGATTGCTCTCTCGCCACGATACCAAGCTCCCTGATCGCGAACACAAAAAAACCAATCTGAAGTTATAGGGTTGACGATGACACCGACCTTAGCCACACCTCGATGGTAATAACCGATCGAAACCGCAAAATGAGGAATCTGATGCGCGAAATTATTGGTTCCATCTAACGGATCCACGATCCAAAGATGCTCAGCTTCGACGCTATCGGAATGCTGCTCCTCACCCAAAATCGAATGCTCAGGGAAACTGGCTCGAATCACTTCTGCAATTCTCTGCTCCGCGTGAACGTCCGCGTCTGTTACCAAATTGAAGGATTCCTTCGAACGAATCTCTACGCCACGATAAAAGTAATCCGCAACAATTCGTGCCCCTTGAAGCGCCGCATCGACAGCGACATCCAACTGCGGATGATTTAAGCTCGACGGAACATCTGGCAATTGCACTTCTTTGCTGAAACCCATTGCTACTGTTTTCTACCTTAGATTTGGTACGTGAGAATCTACGATACGAAACTATCTTGCCTTTATGGCAATTCACTGGCGGTTCGGTCCATGAACTTCACGCTCGCGTGAATCGCTCGATATTTGGCGAGCCATTTCAAATCTATTGCTTCAGTCAAACGGCTTGCTAAAGAGTCATCTAGCGGATATTGCCCTGTACGGCAAGGGAAAAGGAGACACGAAGATCTCCCCAAACCTCCCAAACAACCGAGTCGAGAAAACGCAAGGAGACGTAAAAAAATCGGTAATGCATTGAACGACAAAAAATGCTAACGAACCTACTCCAGAAATCGATTCTCCCAATCCGGCTCGCATACTCAACCATTTCCTGAGTAGTAGAGATTGCTATTAATGCCCCAACCACTTGCAAAGCTAGCATCCTCATGGTTAGTACGCCTAGGCGTACCAACTATTGCGATAGCCGGTATAGCGACGTTCTATACCTCAACGTCGAGATCTATTCCTAATCCCATCCAGCAAGGTTCTGTCGCGGAATCGATGGGCCCAGAAGGTTCGGACCAAGACCCGATCTGGCAACATACTTTTACGCCACCTTCAAGCGCTGAGCCAACGAGTGGACTCTCCTCTCCGGAACTCTCATCCCTTAACGAAAAACTCCCAGAAGAAGTGGGATTGAAAAATTCGTCTGCCCCAAGAACCGAATTGCCGCAATCGAAACAGAACTCGGCATTAGAAAAATTCACCGACAAACCCGCCACCGAGCCATCTTCAGCACAACCCTTCTACGCTCACGATGCCAACACAAAAACCCCAAAAACGCAACTGGATGTAGTTCGTGTTTTTTATGCAACCGATCGAAATCCTGCCGACATAAAATCATTAATTCCCTGGGTGTCAGGCGTTATCCCAATCGGCTTTTCGATCCTTGCGACCGTTTGCATCATCCTCTGTTCTCCCTCTATGACGCGCAACTGGTGGCCCATAATATCCGTTGCTGGCTTTCTTGTGCTGAGCTTTCTCGGCCACAACCTTTGGATCAAAACAGCGGGGCTCTATCGAATTTCTTCAAGGTATGGAGTCCTCTTCGGTCCTCATCGATTCACTCCATCCCGTAGCCAATATCCGCTTCAACTCGGGTACTGTGATGTTTCCATTCCTCCCAACCACGTTTCCGGCAAACTAGAAGCTCCGAAATGGTCGAGATTTGAATGGAGTGAAGATGAGCGAAAACATGTCGTCCTCAAAACGATTGAACCTACGAAGGAAGAACCATTTTTCAAAACGCTTTCACAGCAACTCGCACTCGCGTCTAAACAAGAAATCTTAGTCTTTATACATGGCTACAATGTCTCGTTCGCCGATGCAGTAAGACGCACTGCACAACTCCATCATGATCTACAGTTTCCTGGAAAACCATTGTGTTATAGTTGGCCGAGTGCAGCTATGCTCAGCGGTTACACCCGCGATGAAGCTGCGGTTGGGTGGACTGTCGCTCACCTAGAAAAACTCTTACTTGATTTGCGCGAACGAGCCCAAGCCAAAAAGGTTCACTTAATCGCCCACAGCATGGGCAATCGCGCTCTAGTTGGAGCCCTTGAAAGACTTATTTTGCGAGTTCCATCGTCGCGAGATTGGCTTGGACAAGTTGTACTCGCAGCCCCTGACGTTGATGGCGGTGAGCTATCCAATCGATATCTTCCTACCATCGTTCCCTCAGTCCAAAGAGTTACGCTTTACACCTCTAGCAATGACAAGGCATTGATTGTTTCCTCCGCCATCCATGGAGCGAACAGAGCGGGAGTCTACAATCCGCGATCGTTGATCTTTCGAGGCGTAGAAACTGTGGATGTCTCGCCAATTGATACAGGTCTCCTCGGTCATTCTTATTACGGCGAAAACCCGGAATTGATCAAGGATCTTCAGGCACTCGTCGAGCTCAATCAACCCGCAAGCAATCGTAACTGGCTCAGGCCCATTAATGCTCCCGACAACAGTGTCTACTGGACTTTTACCGCAAGTCGTGTTGCTCGACAAAGCTCTTCCCCGGTGGCACCAACACGACAATAGAGGGCATTCTTCTTTAAGGATAGTCAGCAGTATTTTCTGGGTGCTGACCGGAAATCGCTACAAAAAAAGAGAGGACATTTCGTCGTCTCTTTTTTTGTGTGGTTCAATCTTCAAAGCTTAGGCTCTGTATCAGACCCTAAGATGCGTTCCGGTTTATTTGGGGCCGTAGGAATCGCTGAATACCTTGAGTTGCTCTTGTGCCGCGGTATTCTTCTCCATTAACTGATCGAATTCCCCTTGTAGCTTTTTCATCGCTTCATCGACCTGAGCGAAACCTGCATCTGTCTGGGTTTTGGCCACCGTCTTTTCTTCAAGCTGTTTCTTCAAAGCTTCCATCTGCTGCTGGATTGCAGCCAAGGCTGAGGCGAGCTCGTTCACTTTAGCCATCGCAGCATCTCTCTGCGATTTAGTTTCTGTTACCTGCTTCTCCATTGCAGCAGACTGTTGAGCCAAGGCCTCTGCCTCCGACTTGAGTCGAACACCGGTTGCTTCGAAGGCAGCTAAACCAGCAACATTCTTGTCCAGCATAGCCTTAACTCCCGCTAACTTTGCCTGAGCGGCGTCGTTTAGGGGCTGAGTCTTTGCTCGCTGCTCTACCAATGGCGGCAGCTTCGCCTTCGCTTGCTCGAGTGCCGTCGCAGCAGCAACACGTTTTGCTTCTTGGTTCTTTTCTTCTGCTTCCAGCGGTGGGATCTTGCCTGCGATTTCATCTCGTTCCGCCTTAGCCTTGGCAACCTCCGCGTCCGCAGCGGCTACCTTCTGCTCGGCTGCAGTAACTTCTGCTTGCGCGGCAGTCTTCGCAGCTTCATCAGCGGCAGCAGCCAATTTCGCAGCGGCGGCATCTTTCTCTTGTCGTGCAGCAACTGCTACCGCTTCCACATCCTTAATTTTCTGCTCGCGAGTCGCGAGAATTTCCTTCAGAGGCTTAACAGCTGCTTGTAGCTTAGCCACTTCGTCTGCCGCTGCTTTCGCCGCCGCATCTTGAGCTACCACTTCCGCCTCAACAGCAGCAACGTTCTTGTTAAGTTCAGCTAATGTCGCTGCGATCGGAGTGGCTTCTTGAGTTGCTGCCGCGAAAGCGGCCTGCAACTGCTCAATCACCTTGGCCAGAGGAGGAGGATTCGCTGCGATGGTAAAGGTCTTCGTTGGATCGTCTACCAACCAAGAACTCACATTACCATTCCAATCACCGCCGACAGCACTTGCTGGATCCGCAGTTAAGCCCACTTCCAATACTGCTTCGGACATCGCAGGCAACGTTTTGATTGGATCCCCATTAGGATTCCAAATCTTCACGACTCGATCACGCCCGCCGGTGACCAAATTACCGTTTTGCGCGAATGCCAACGAGGTTGCTCCACCTCCATGTGCGTTGATTTGTTTGATTTGCTTTCCTTCGACCATTTCCCAGAAGCGAACCGTTCCATCCAAGCTTGCACTTGCCAGAACATTGCCATCGGGACGCCAAGCCACCTGGCGAATCTCACCTTTATGGCCAATAAGGTCCATGTATAGACGGCCTGTATCGGCTTCCCAAACGATCAGGCCATTGCTTCGGTCTGCAGAGGCAAGCAACACTCCATCTGGACTGAAACGCACGGCGTAAATCCAGTCTGTATGCTTCTTCACTTCCCACATCAACTCGCCGGTCGCGGTCGAGTAGACTCGAACCATTTTCTGAGGACCTGCAACGGCGATCTTGCTGTTGTCCTCGCTTAGATCCGCCGACAAAACGATATCCAATTCATCGCCAACTTTGGCAATACGATTGCCTGTCTTGACTTCGAACAAAACCGCGCAACCGCTATGACTGTGTCTACCACCACCTACCAAAACCAAACGACCGTCACGGCTAAAGGAAATCGATTGCGGCTCCCCTTCCGGAAAGGGTAACACTCCGAGCATCTCACCGGTCTGGCTGTGATACAAAATCACTTGCTTTTGACCGCCAACTGCAATAAGCGGCGACCATGGACTGGTTGCTAAAGCAGAAATTGCCGCAGCGCGCGGTGAAGTCACAACCGGTTGTAAGAGCAAACTAGAAGGCATAGGCAACTCCCCGTCAGGCTTACCCAACGAGAAATTCGCTAAAGCGGCGTTGCTCTTCTTTTTCTTCGCTGTCGATCCTGCGTTCTCAAGCATCCCTGTCTCGATCCACTGCTTGAGAACATTCAACTTAGCATCGGCCAACTTTTCCTGATTGGGAGGCATGAAGGGTTGCCCAACATGAGCCGTTAGCTCCCACAAACGAGAGCTATCCAAATCTCCCTCGGCGACAATCTCACCACCCGATCCACCTTCCATGGTTGCCGCGAACGAATCTAACGCCAAACCACCCTTCTTGTCATTCGAGTTGTGGCAAGAAAGGCAGTGATCTCGGAAGATGGGTTTAATATGCTCGTCGTAAGTGATTTTGGCAGCTGCCGCATCTTGTGCCAACAGCGAGTCACTTGCTTGGAACAACATCATACTGAGGCATAAAGCCCAAACGTATCGTGTCATCGGAGTCTTACTTCAAGATTGCGAATTAGTGGTTGAATATGAACTCTCGGCTATTGAGGATAACCCAGAAAACATCCTCCAAACCTTGGTCAGGATTCGGTGCAGCTGCTACGAGTTTCGTTAGCGACTCCACTTCGGTAGCGGTTGGTTTACGGGTCAAGCAGCGAATGAACAGCTTCTCTATAATCTGATTCTGATCAAGCCCCTGCTCTTTCAGTTGGGCAATTAATCGTCCCTGCTGAATTTTTCCATTGGTGGCGTCACCATTGATCAAATGTAACGCTTGGGAGAGCGAAGGATCAGTCGATGCTTCGCAAGCGCAAACCGTTGTACGCTGCGAGCGACCAAAGGTGTTCAGGAAGTAGGTCGATGTTGCACCATTAGCGATCTGAACAGCACGGGCTCCCAAAGGCAATCCGCGAAACTTATCCTGTTTCTGAGTCACTTGGCTGATGCAATCCAACACCTGTTCGGCTGGAATTCTGCGAGCCAATGCATGCGAGAAATTACGTTCATCCTGCTTATTGGTATCGTTCGGAATAGTTGAACGTTGATACGCATTGGAATTACAGATATCGCGAACCAGTTGCTTGAAGTCGTACTTATACTCGACGAACTTTTTACCGAGAGATTCTAACAACTGTGGGTTACTTGCAGGGTTACTAACTCGGAAGTCATCCACGGGTTCCACGATGCCAACGCCCATAAAGTGCGCCCAAACTCGATTAGCAACGCTGGTAGCGAAGAAAGGATTTTCGGCGCTGGTCAACCACTCAGCCAAAACAACTCGGCGGTCGCGACCGGCTAAGTCAGGAGTATTTCCTCCCAAAAACTTCGGTGCCATACGGCGACCTCCAACAGGATGCCCCACTTCGCCTCCACCTGAGTTGAACACGATGACTTCGCGATAATCCTCACCCGTCTTGCGTCCGATCTGTGAGAAGAACGCTGCAAAACTGTAATAGTCATCCATGGTCCAGCGATCGAAAGGATGGTTGTGGCACTGTGCACATTGGGTTCGAATTCCCATAAAGACTTGGGCAACGTTCTCCGATGTCTTGAGGGTATCGTTTTCAATTTGATAAAAGTTAGTAGCAGGAGTATCGAAAACACCACCACTGCTGCTGAGAAGATCGCGAACGATTTGATCCAATGGAACGTTATTGGCGATCTGATTGGTTAACCAGCTGCTGTACAGAAACGCTGACTTCTCACTAACCTGATTGGTCGTTTTGATCATGAGCAACTCAGCCCATTTCATTGCCCAAATCTCGCTGAACTCTTTACGATTGAGCAAGGTATCAACTAGTTTGGCTCGCTTATCTGGGGCTGTATCAGCAACATATTGTTGATACTCTGCTTCCGTTGGTATCTTGCCGGTAATGTCGATTGTGGCTCGACGTAGAAACTCTTCGTCGCTGCACAATTCACTCGGCACAATTCGCAGCTTCTCAAGCTTCTGACCGACTAACTCATCAACATAGTTTCCAGTGATCGCAGGAGCAGAGTATTGCAACCCAGCCGGCAATACGAGAACCTGCGAGCCGACGGTGTGGGTATCAAACCGAGCCATCACAAACGCTTCGCCACGAACTCCAGCGGTAACATTTCCATCAGCATCAATTGCGCCAGAACGATCGTTGTTGGTAAAGAATGCAGCGAGATCCGTTACATCTCGAGTAGTTCCATCACTATAAGTCGCCATCGCGACCATTCGCTGCTTTGCTCCTTCGCCCTCGAGCACAGCTTGCTGTGGAAACAGTTCCAACTTGCTGACCGTCGGTGGAGCCTGCGGGTCGATTACGGCCCCAGCTTCTAACCATCCCAACATGGTCTTGTAATACTTGCTGTCCAATTCCATTCGCTTGCCACCAGTGTGCTGAACACCACCAGTCGCCTTAAGCAACATCAGGCTTTCATTGGGAACAGCCAAATTGATACGACGAATGCCAATTTCACGAGTGATGCGGTCATAGTCGCCAACGGGATCAAAACCAAAAAGTGACATGCGGAATCCATCTTTTCCGCGTGCAGCACCGTGACAGGAGCCGGTGTTGCAACCCGTGCGAGTTAGAACGGGCATCACATCAAGATGAAAACTGATCGGACGATTTGCAGTCGCTTCGGTTACCGTGATCGCGCTCTGCGATGTCAAACCATTCCACGTGGCTGTAATCTTTGCGGCGCCATCAGCCGTTGGCACCAGTTTCTTTCCATCCCAAGCGGCAATCGCAGGATTATCGAGTTGCCACTGTGTTTCAGCTGACACATCTTTGGTTATCCCATCAGAACGTGTAGCAACTGCAATCACACCCTGAAACGCAGCAGAAGTTTTCAGCAGGACTTGAGGTGGATATACATCCAACTTCTCCCACTTCGGCTCCTCAGCAGAAGAAACGGGAGCCATTTGTGTTACTGCCAACATAGCGACAGTAATGGCCGATAAAGCAACCCGAATTAAGTCAGCTATCACTCTTCTCATATAACCCAAATCCTAAATCCTTGCGAAAGGCAATACTTGGTTATTTTGTCAGCCGTTTCTCTTAACGAACACGTAAGCCGAACATTTCTTAAACACCACCGAGAAGCTTTGCGAATCATTTTGCTTCAGCTTCTGGCGATGTGATGTTTCAAAGAATTATTAAAAGCATCGATTCAAAACTACTTGCCACCTTCAGCCGGCTTACCACCGCGAGATGCTTCGCGTTGCTGCCGCAATACTTCAAGACGGCTAAGTACCTTAGGTGCAGCAGGAGCAGCGGGGGTAGGCATCGGTGCTGCAGCTGGAGGCGGGGGAGGTGGAGGTGTGGTTGGTGCTGGAAGGGGAACATCGATTTGAAATTCACCCGTTCCTTGTGTTTGTATGATCACTCCGTTAGGTCTTGTAATCGTAGCTTGGCAAACCAAGGAAGCAAACTTTCCAGCTCTCGCCTCTTTCGCAACTTGCACAGGGAAGCTAACGGCAGTTGCACCATCGGCAACCTTAACCTTGGCTCCGGGCGAAGTCGCTCCTGCAGGCAAACCTAGTAGCTCGATTTCAACGGTTCCCTCAGGCGCTCTCTTGGTTTCCAGACCAACCACAACTTCCGCGGACTGTCCCTGCTCTACCACGTGCTTTGTAAAGACGAAGTTAAAGAATGGCTCAGCAATTTCTAACTGCACAAATTCTGAGGAGATGACAGCTCGCTCATTGCCAACGGTCGCATATGCCAACACTGCAATGGGCCAAGTGCCTACCGCTCCGCCACCGTTACATGTCAAAGGAATCGTAGCTTCAGTCTGATCACCAGGGATGCTAACCGAACCTGAAGCGGCTACACCACCAGGAGCGTAGAGCAATTGCAGCGCGATCGGTTCTTTAAATTCAGCAGTGCGAGTCGCTTTAACTACAAGTCCCATCTGGCCATTTTTTACTAGGGGAACTTGAGGCTGCACGACCTGAATGTCGTAAGGAATCTCGTTAGTCGTAGCAACAGCTAAGGCTTTCGCGTTATGGCCCCAAACGTCGACGTTATTCTGCCCCCGAACCATCATTGTCCGTTGATTCAAATGACCTTCAATTGCCGGCTGGCCTGTTGTTGGCTTGGCCACCAAATCTGCTAAGGTCCCATTAACGGGTGCTTCCGGTGTAGCTCGAATCATCATCGGAACACTGCCAAAAGCCGCAGGTACGGTCAACTTGTCAAGCGTCACGCCTTCGGGGGCTCCCAACAATTCCACGTTGAGATCTCCACCAAAATTAACTCGGTTCGCATTGAGCATCACCGCCATGCGGCGTCCCTTCGGCACAGAAATTACCGTTGGAACGTACTGCTCCAGCTCAGCAATTCCCAGTGTCAATGAAGGCGATACCGGCGTCACTTCAACACGATAAGCATGGAACGGACCACCACCGCGAAGGTGATCTCGAATCGCAATTCGGTAAACGCCATCTGCTGGTACTTTGAATTGCAAATAACTGTCGGGGCCACCTGCATCGTCGTTGGAAGCAAGACCTCCACCGGCGGCATTGTAAACTTCCAGAACGCTATCCAAAGGAGAACGCAGACCGCGACGAGCGTAGACATTGATGTCGAACACTTGATCTTTAGTGGCCGAGAATGCGAACCAGTCAACATCACCTTTAGATTGAATCACCCCATTGAGTGCCAAGGGCGCTGCAGTGGGAGAAAGAGTAGCTGGATCTTCATTAGGCTCCTGCTCGACGACGTTAGGAATAGGAGCTACGCGAATCCAGTTAGGACTCACTGCAGTCAGGTCGTTCTTTTTGGCAAAGAGTGGGAAGTTGTTGTTAGGTTGAGCAGGCATGGTGACCATTTCCTGCCACTGCTGTCCCGAGGCATCGATCCAAGTCACATTCACTTGCTCTCCCGGCATTCCACCAGCGGGAACAACGGCTAAAGGTCTAGCAAATGAACCGATATGCAAACGGTACTGACAGTTTCCATTCCCGCCGTACGAACTCTCACGAACTTCAATGATGTATTTGCCAGCTTCCTTGGCAACAATCGCGCAAATCGAATCCTGTTGCAGCAGCGGATTGTCATCGCTACGAGCAAGTTCAAAGCGGTTCGCATCTAAGATTGCAACGAACGGATCAAAGAACTCAGTTCCAATACGAATTCCTTCCAGTTCAACCGACAACTGCTGTCCTGCCGCAAGTTCAACTTGGTAGTAGTCGACGTCCTCGTTGTCGGCGACACCCGTAACAGTAGAAGACATCGGAACTGCCTGAGGCGTTTCGAAGGTACTATTGGGCTCAACTTCAGCAACTTGTGGGAACGGTCCAACTCCAAACATACGCAAATTACTGATTCCGGTTTCGGTCACCAGACGAAAAGCATGGACTCCGTTCGGATATTCAGCCGGAACTTTGAGCGTTGCCTTGACCGAAGCGTCATCAACCTTTTCCAGGGCGACCACTTCGATACCTGGTTCATAAAACAACAATTGCTTGGCGTCGGAGAGTCGCGCACCGCGAATGATAACTTGGTTATCAACTCCCTTTTGCAAACCTGGCGGATCGACTCGACTGACCACGGGGCGAGTTGCCCAAGCGGTACCTGAGGTAACAAGTATCGAGAACGCTACAAAACATGCAGCCAGTACTAACTGGCATCCTCGTTTTCGAAAACCCATGTCGTTTCTTCCGCAAACTGACTAAAAACTGTTTGCCGAGTTGGATCCCAAGATCCAGCGAATCGCCTCAGCAAACGGCACCTAAGCTCCTAAAAAACAGCCCGCTGAAAACCGTTGATTCCAGCGGACTGAACAGATTTTTTGTCTGGCTTTTTCTATTGTAATCGCCGCCGGTAATTAGGCTAGAATTCCTTCGATTACCTTACCGCCATCGACGATTTCGATCGGGCGATCACCTGGAGCCATCAACTCCTTGTCAGCCACGATACCGAGCAATCGGTACATGGTTGTCGCCAAATCTTCTGGGCCCACGGGGTCCATGTCTGGTTCGGAAGCGGTTGGGTCGGAGGTCCCGTAAACCATACCCTTCTTCACACCACCACCTGCAAGCATAACGCTGAAGACCTTCGGCCAGTGATCGCGACCAGCGTCTTTGTTGATCTTTGGAGTACGTCCGAATTCGCTGGAAACCATAACCAAAGTTCGGTCTAGCAAACCGCGCTGTTCCAAGTCGTTGATGAGCATAGTCAACGCTTGATCCAAGGCTGGCATCTGATTCCTCATGGAACCAGCGATTCCAGTGTGCATATCCCAGCCACCGTAGGTGAGCGTAACCAATCGCACGCCCGCTTCAACCAATCGTCGAGCCATCAACAAACGCTGACCTGCGGTATTCCGTCCATACTGATCTCGCAATGCCGCTGGCTCCGCTTCGATGTTGAAAGCTTCGCGGGCTTTGTCCGAGCTAATCAGGTTATAAGCTCGCTCATAGAAGGTATCCAACGCAGCCACGTTGTCTGACTGCTGCTTAGTCTTGAAATATTCATTGACCGCTTCTAGTGCCGAACGACGACGAGCGAATCGATCCGCATCGACTCCACCAGTCAGGTTCAAGTCCATGACGCGGAAACCATTGTTGGCAGGGTCAGCACCAAGACTGAACGGACCATACGAAGAACTCAAATAGCCGCTTCCCGCGAATTCGTTTGGCACGTTAGGAATGCAAACGTAAGGAGGCAAGTTGTTGCGAGGACCATACTCGTGGCTGATCACGCTACCAAAGCTTGGGAAGATCAAAGCAGGACTCGGCTTGTAGCCGGTGAACATGTTGTGCGTGCCGCGTTCATGAGCCGCTTCGCCGTGCGTCATCGAACGAATCACAGTGAACTTGTCCATGATTCCGGCAAGCTGCGGAACGGTTGCACTGAGAATGTCACCCGTTTTGGTTTTCACAACGCCCATCTCGCCTCGGAATTCCAACGGGCTATAGGGCTTCGGATCGAACGACTCTTGATGAGCCATACCACCCGGCAAGAAGATATGAATAACACTGTCGGCTTTAGCTTCGATGAAGTCGTAATTCTTTTGCTCGGCACGCAGCTGCTGCAATCGCAAAAGATCTCCCAACGATAGCCCTAGTCCACCCAAGGCACCGACGGTCAAGAAATTTCGACGACTCAACACGTTATCCTGACATCGCATCGATTAAATCTCCAAGTAAATGAGCAATGAACCGACTTTTCCGAGATTATTTAAAATAGCAATTAGATCTTTAGGTCGCCTCATATTATGACACGGCCTATACCCTACGACTAGGGCCTATTTCTGCGTCCACCTGAAATAACGTGAACACCAGATCACGTTAGTAGGCAGTCACCGTTCCTCCGCCAGTCCTAGCAATCGCTAGACAGGACAGCAAACGCTTAAATTTTTGGGCGGGTATTTTCAGGGCAACGCTAACGCTACCCAGGAGAGGAAATTCCGATGCAAACCAACAGTCAGGAGGCAACCTCCACCGCTGTCTTTCGCTTGCCGCTTATCACTTCCTTTGACTGCTGCATCCCATCCTACTGAAACGCCTATTCGCGTCTCTTTACGACTGGATTGTCGAGCAGCAACTCAAAGTCTTTGAAATACACTGTCGTCTATTGAAATGCGGTTGATTCAGAAACGATCTGGGGATACCAAACGATTTCCAAGAAGCCAACCAATTCCAACTAAAAGTGTAATCGCAAAAAACTGAGTCTGAAGCGACAGTCCAGATAGTAACGGACAACGCGCACTTTGTCAAAATTTTTAGCGATTGAGGTTTGCAGAAAGTACCCATACCACTCTAGAGTTCGTCCCGAATTCAGATCAATTTTCACATCGATTCCACTGGGCAAGCGATCCTCAGCAGACAGCACACCTAACCCAAACACCCCAAGCCACCTGGACTACACATTCAACGAAAAGCCTGCGTTTTTCATTATCCTGTACCCCAATAAAAAACGGCTGTATTCGGTGGGTCAGCCGAACACAGCCGCTTGCAGGGACGAGCCCCCCATAGGGGTTGAGGGGTGTGAGAGGATAAATATGCTGCGATTAGGTTTTCTTTAATGCTGTAGGTCGAGGATCAAGTTGCGATCAAAAGGGCCTGGCAGTTGCACCAAAATGTCTCCTCACTTTGGCGGACTAGGCGGAAGCTTTATTATCGCTTCTCTCATCCTAGCCACTTCCTGCACTTGACTTCCCTCAAAATCCGTCCTGATAGCTACGCCTAAATGCTCTTACCATTGATTAGGTCAAAACCTATTGCGTCGATATTCATTCCGATTTCTATCAAAGCTTACGCCTCTCAGGCTGCTCGGCGTATCACCTCCTTGGAAACCGCTACCTCCTTCGGCTCATCATGTTTCTGGAGTTCATTCCGAAGCACACGAACGTCACTAGGAGCTTCGATGCCGATGCGAACCTTATCACCCGCCACTCGGATAATAGTTAGCACGATATCATTTCCCAGATAAACCTTCTCAGCTTCTTTGCGGGATAAAATCAGCATTCCTTTGCTCCTGTCCTGGATGTCTTTCTTTCATGCACTTCCATAGCTTTTCGACGACCTCTTCAACACCCCCTCCGAGTAGGCGTCAATTCAGTCCGTAGCGAGCAGCCGCATCGAGTCACGCTGTCCCAGCGTGTCGTACAGTATCACTGCCCGCCTTGCCATGTCCCAAACCGCCGTGATGCGAACACTGCGCGGTCCATGCATGCAGAAAAACATTCCACAGGGACGACCTTTTCGGATAATCATCCGCTCAGTCATCGGGAAAGCGTTCTTCTCCAGTTGATGGCGTTCACAAATCTCGTCCTTCACTAACTCACGAACCAAGGGCAAATCAGTCTGCCCGATGGAAGACTCCGTCATAACTTCCTATAACTCCGCATCCTGCGACAATAGCCAAATTAATTCACTTAGGTAACCTGAGTGACTCAGGCAAGATAGGTTATCGGCGAAGATTTGACGTCAATTTAAACAGAGACAATAGGTAACCGTTTAACGAATGTTACGATTGTAGAACGAGACATCGCCCGAAATTCGCACAAGATCGCAGTTTGAATAAACTCGAAGTTCTTCAGAGGAAACGACTAACTTTGTGATGTTTTTGATGCATTTATGAGACTAGAGTTTTTGCTCCACTGCCATCTTCTCAAGCAGCTTAACAACATCGCTTTCAATATTTGCTCGCCGCAATGTTTTTCTAATTCAAGAGTTGATTAACTGGATTCAACGCCCAACAAAACTTCCAGTGCCTCGCGACCACTCATCCCCAATTTTACACCATACTCGATCGCCTTGTCGCTGGCCTCAACGATCGTTGCACCCAGCAAATCCTCAGGCTCTGCCAATGGATGCTGGGGGGTTCCACGCGCGATTGCAAAAGCCATCGAAAACGTACTCGCGATCCTAGTATCAAAAATTCCACAACCAACCACTCCTCGCTCTGTGTGTATAGCGCAGTACTGCCCACCAGGCCATCGATAACCAACCCCCTCAGCGCTCTTACCCCCAAACTCCATCGCTACTCGTCGAATCTTCAATCCGCTACCTGAACCCCCAAGCTTGTCATCCATTAGCCCTGTACTCCCCTTCCCAAAAGACCTTTGTTTTCAGCACCTCTTGCGATGCTACTTGCTCTTTTTTGCCTTGTTGTGCAAGAGTTCCATTGAGTCAACATCACAGTTTGCGAAGAGTCAGCACAACACCATCACTCTTCGCTTCGATCGCTCCAGGCAAATGAAAAGCACCGAATAATCCAGTCGAAATCAATTTCCGAAGTTCAAACCAATGCGATTGTGTCATGGCTCCTAGCGACCAATTCAAATCCTTCCAAACCCTTGCCAGTATTACTCTTTGTACTGGCCAGGGCAGCTTTACCAATGGTTCGCAAGCGATGCGAACCGTTGCCGCGGAGCTATCCGAAGATGTCGTTCGCTCGATAGAAACCAAAGTCTCAAAATGCTCACTCGCAATGCCATCGAGCCATTGCTGAATTTCAGTCGCCTGATCCGCCAGCCTCAAAAGCGACTGCGCGTAATGGCTATACCCCGCTTCCACAATTGCCGGCAGCAAATCATGTCTCAAACGGTTTCTGGCAAATCCTCGATGAATGTTGCTGGAATCTTCTCGAAAAGGCTGATCAATCGATCTCAAGTATTCTCGAACCGTCAGCCGCGAAGCGAGCAACAAAGGCCTCGCGATCACCAACTCTTCACCCATCGACCGGAAAGGACGCAGAGCAGATAGTCCTTCAATTCCCGTGCCGCGGAAAAGGTGATGCACCAAAGTCTCGACTCGATCCTCTGCGTGATGCCCCAAAACAACATATCGAGCCCCCACCCGATTCGCTGTTTGCTCTAGGAATCTATATCGCTCCTGACGCCAAAGCTCTTCCGAGCCACTTAAAACCTGGGGACTTTCCGGCAAAGGGTCGGAGCCATTACCTAAATCACTAGCGGTGAACTTCCCCTGTCCCAACTTATCTTCACTGGTAAAACCAGCAACCTCTTCCGCCTTATGATCTACAGCCCCCATCCCGTCCAATTTGCGAACAGACCGCTGGACCACGCAAACCAGCCCCAAATCGGCAGCCAACCCTCTCACAAAGCGTTCATCTTGCTCGCTCTCGACTCCTCGAAGCTCGTGGTTAAAATGTGCAACAACGATGGAGGCTCCGTTTTTCAAGGATCGGTTGCGATGCTCTATAAGCCGTAGCATCGCAACACTATCAGCCCCCCCACTCACAGCAGCAACCAGCGTTACGCCCTTCCAACGCTCCGGCGGCCAGAGCTTTTCCAACGATTCTTCGGGTGAAAGAAATCCGTTGGTCATAGATGGCGATCCCTACTCTGCTGCGTTCTGTTGGAGTCTTCTGGAAAAATCAGTCTGCTAGAAAAAAATCTCCCTCACTTCAAGAACCGAGGGGGTTGGAGCGTTTCAACATCGGCTCGGTTCTGCTACATTATGGCCAACGAGTCGACCACGACTCTTTACAATATATTGTGAACATTAATTTTTGCGAACTCCAACCACTCGTTATGTGATTTGTAGGCCCTTTTCGAAACTAAAAAACCCAACTTGAAAACTCGGCAGATCTATCCTTTCGCTCTCCCAAGAATCATTTACTAGAGTTGATCCCAAAAATCGATTCTACTTCAAGTAAAACAAATTCGATTGGCGAAGCGACTTGGATAAAGCATCGAAGAATTATCAAGAAGGTTTGCTCGGCGACCCTGTTAAATTTGGCAAAACGGTTTATGCCACGGATGCATCTTGCCTCAGTGACAAACCAATCCTTCATTGCTCAGTCATTCTGTTAATGCAGGAACCCTTAATTTGACACCTATGTAGCCCTTATGGTCCTCGTTACCTTTTGAAATTCTCGCAGCCCTGCGATTGATTGTTCGACTTCAGCTCGTAAGGAGTTGTGCTGTCCAACGATTCGATAAAAACCTTCAGGGAGGCGGTGATGTTTCAGACAACAAGACGGCGGCATGTGGGATTTAGGGACGAACCGAATGCCCTTCAGGTAGCAACCCTGATGGGTGAAACTTAAAGAACCTAAACCGCTTAAGCTAACCGAAAAAGCGGCAATGATATCGCGTGACGAACGGAGTCAAGGAAGCCGTCGTGACACATTTGCATTTGTATTCAGATCTGAACTACCCTACCTGGGAAGTCATTTCGATCGATTCCGCACTCGCTTTTCTGCCGAGTTTAGTTCTTGGGCAAGCGATTCCATCATCGACACTCTACGTCATCATCGCTGTCGTAGCCGCAATCATTGGCGCGGCCATCATCAAAGTGATGGATAAACTTCGCCTTAAAGATGCCGCCACTGAATCTAATAAACTTCTAGAACAAGCCAAGGCAGATGCCAGTAATGTTCAGCGTCAAGCGGAACTGGAAGCGAAAGAGAAAAAGCTCTTAGCGCAGCAATCGATCGATCAAGAACTTGCCGCACAGCGCGATGAAACCCGCAAACGCGAGAAAATGCTCGATCGTCGCGAAGAAGGCTTGCAGCAACAAGCAGAAGATCTGCGCAAACAAGAAAAAATGGTTGAGGTCAACCAACGCAAAGCGGCCGACCGGCTCAACGAAGCCAATCGCAAAAACGAACAACTTGAGAAGATCTACCAGCAACAGCAGCAGCTCCTGCAAAAAGTAAGCGGCATGTCCCGCGATGAAGCAGTCAAGCAACTCAATCAACTTCTCGAAAAAGAAATGTCCGAAGAGATCGGCACACGCATCCTCAAGCATGAACGGCGCATCACGGAACTTTGCGACCAGAAATCTCAAGAGATCTTACTAACAGCGATGCAGCGTTATGCAGCCGCACACACCGCCGACTCGACCACCAGCACTGTGGATATTCCTAACGACGAAATGAAAGGGCGAATTATCGGTCGTGAAGGTCGCAACATTCGCGCTTTCGAGAAAGCGACTGGAGTTGACGTGATCATCGATGATACCCCTGGCGTTGTCATCGTCAGCGGATTCGATCCGGTCCGGCGCGAAATCGCCCGACAATCGCTCGACAAGCTCATCGCTGACGGAAGAATTCACCCTTCCCGAATCGAAGAAATTGTTCAAGCTACCACGGATGAAATCGAAAAATTCATTCGTCGCAAAGGACAAGAGGCTGCCGAAGAAGTCAACGTGCCAGGCTTGCACGAGCGAGTCTTATACATGCTTGGTCGCCTTCACTTCCGCACCAGCTTCAGTCAAAACGTGCTCCGTCACAGCGTAGAAGTTGCGTTCTTGTCCGGTATGCTGGCAGAAATGATTGGCCTCAACGGTGACCTCGCCCGACGCTGCGGTTTGCTGCACGACATCGGTAAGGCGGCCGATCATGAACTGGAAGGGGGCCACCCCAAGATTGGTGCTGATTTACTGAAACGTCACGGCGAAAATGAAACCGTTGTACACGCCGCGCTTGGACATCACGATCTATTGGTAACCGAATACCCATACACCCTCATCGTCGCAACCGCGGACGCCTGCAGCGCTTCACGCCCCGGTGCCCGTCGCGAATCGCTCGAACGTTATATCAAACGTATGGAAGAACTAGAGACTATCGCCAAAGGCTTCCCCGGTGTCGACCAAGCTTTTGCTATCCAAGCGGGTCGTGAACTCCGCGTGATCGCGAATGCTCGTGATACCGACGATGCCAAAGCGGCAAAAATATGCCGCGATATCGCTGAAGCCTTTGAACAACAGTTGACCTATCCGGGCGAGATCAAGGTCACCGTCGTTCGCGAATCACGCTTCACCGAGGTCGCTCGCTGACGTGGTGCAACTCCCTCCACCTCCTCCAGATGGACACGATCGAATCCTGCTTGTCGGCGATATCGTCGGCAAGCCGGGAACGAAGCTGGTTTGCCAAGCTGCGCGATGGCTTAAAGAAAGACTGCACCTTTCCGCCCTGATCGTCAACGCAGAGAATTCGGCCGATGGTTCCGGACTGACTCTTAAGGATTACAACCGTTTGATCCAAAACGGTGTGGATGTGATCACTCTCGGGGATCACATCTACCGTAAACGAGAAATCATGGAAGTGCTTCAGTCGCAAGCAAACATCGTGAGGCCTGCGAATTTTCCAAATGAATCGATCGGACGTTGCTGGGCCGAATTCGAACTTCCTAGCCGCCGCAAATTGATCGTCGTCAGCTTGATGGGACGAGTCTTTATGAAACCCGTCGACTGCCCTTTTCATGCGGTTGATCGCGTTCTCAAGCAAGTCCTTACCAGCGATAATTTAGTTACCAACAATTCACACACCCAAGCTAACTCGGCTTCCACACCTTCACAGCGACCTCTCATCTTGATCGACTTTCATGCCGAAGCGACCAGCGATAAACAAGCGTTGGGACGATACCTCGATGGCCGCGTAACCGCCGTCCTTGGGACCCATACTCACGTGACAACCGCCGATGAACAAATACTGCCGGGAGGTACCGCATTTCAGTGTGATGTCGGCATGACGGGCGCGTTCCACAGCATTCTGGGACGCCAAATAGAACCCGTCCTGGAGGCGACCTTAACATTCAGCCCCATCAGTTTCTCGGTGGCGACCGAAGATGTTAGACTCAGCGCCACCTGGGTCGATGCTTGCTCTACAACGGGAAAGGCAACTGCTATCGGTCGAATCATGGTTAAGGAAGCCGACCTGGAAGCCTAACTCATGTCATCTGCAGTGCCTCGCTACCAACAACTTCCCATATGGCTGCGAATTCTCTTGGTCCTAATTCCTCTAGGACTAGGCGCATTACTGATTGTCGCTTCCCAACTTTCACCCGATCGCCGTGGCTTTGGCACCCATCAACAATTGGGATTCCCGGAATGCTCCTTCAAAATACTATGGGATATCCCCTGTCCCATGTGCGGCATGACGACCTCCTGGTCCCATCTGATGCACGGACAAATCATAGAGTCATTTGAGGCTAATCAAGGAGGAGCTCTTTTGGGCTTAACCTCAATGCTTGCAATTCCCACCTGTCTGTGGCGAGCGTGGCTGGGAACAGCAACCAGGAATAATTGGCTGAGTTCCGCAACATTGCTCTGGCTATGCATCATGATATCTGTTATCGCAATGCAGTGGTTTTGGCGTCTCTAGAGCAATGCCGATGGAACTGGCAGATTGTTCGGTGAGTTTGCTTTTTTTGAATTCGTCTTTCGCTTGTTTAACAGGGAAACATGGATGTTCCTCCAAGGATATCGCGCGAGCCATAAAACTCGTGCCAGCAAATACTCACTTGCTCTATTGGTCTGCTTTCTTTGCGGAATAATCCCCAGCAGCACTGGATGCGTTTCTGTTATTGCCAACTTGATCCACGTGATTAAGGGAGATAAGGTCCCTGCCCCTTGCGATAAACTCGAAGAAAAGCGAGTTGCTTTGGTGGTCAACAGCGAGTCGGGAATGAATGACATGGCGGTGGTCATGCTGGGACGAAACATTCGAGATCTGCTGAATCAGAATGTCAAAAAAATCGATTTGGCACCGCAGGATCAGGTCGAGAAATGGGCCGATGACCAGGACTGGGAAAACATTGATTACCAAGCCATTGGTAAAGGAGTTAAAGCCGACTACGTGGTAGCGGTTGACATGATTGGATTGGAACTGCGGGACGGAGATACACTCTACCGAGGGAATTGTGATGTATTTACGACCGTCTATGAAGTCTCTACCGGCAAACCCATTTACAAAACCTCAAACACGAATTTCGCCTTCCCAAGCGTTGGAGGTCAACCAGTTACGGGAACGGATGAGGGGAGTTTCCGCAGGCTATACCTAAGCATTGTTGCCGAGAGAGTCGCTCGTAACTTCTACCCATACAACCCCAACGAGGATATTGCAGCAGACGCAGTAGCCTTTTAGTTTTAGAAGAGGCAGACGGCAGATATCCCTGGCGTTGCGTATCGAATCCTTACCAAGTCCCTCTTATAAGCTTTTGTCACGGCGGCCGCGCATGAATTACCTTCCCTTAGCGGCCTCAATGAGAGTATCGAATCGCCGCCGCTAAATTACGCTCTGGATGAATGAAAAGCTTCCAACGGCGTTTCAAGATTCAGCCACACCCCACTATTTTCGAAAAGCCTCTCGACAGCATGTTTTCTTGCACTTCGCCAACTTCTATACTTTGTTGAGGAGTGTTTTCAGCACTCTGGTCTGTCTACCTGCTAATCTCTCCGCACCGCAGTAACGATGAGTTCATCGTTTTGAATTCTTAAAATAAGTGAGCGATCCGGATGTAGCTGGAATACAACCAGAGAGACAGAATTGGAAACTCATGAATTGACGGTAACAATTTGTTGTGGCAGTGATGGCGACATCTCAAGCAGAGGGTCATGCGATGAACTCGATCGAAAAGCTAAGCCGTCAAGCTAGACGACGCCTCGCATTTACTTGCTTCTTGCAAAAGTTCCCTTACTGTTTCGCCGGCTATTTCGCACTCGCCGCTTTCGCGATTGGGATTAGCAAAGTCTGGGCTATTCCCGTGGACGGAAAAGCCTGGCTTGTCTCTTGGGTCGCAGTCGCATCCTTAGCCACGATCATACACTCGTTCATCTTAGTCAAATGGAACACTCCTAGCATTTTGCAATCAGCGATCGAAATCGATCGTCACTTTGACTTGCGAGAGCGTCTCTCATCGGCTCTTTCGCTGTCACCCGATCAATTACAATCTCCACTCGCTATGGCGCTTCAGTCCGATGCGCAGCGGCAAGCCGAGCGGATTGATATTCGGGATCGTTTTGAAGTGCGATTGAGCAAATGGTCACTGCTTCCTCTTGTGCCGCTATTGGCTCTTACTGCGATGTTCTGGCTCCCCGACGCCAAAGAAAAAGCCACCCTTGCAGAAAACGCCAGCAAGCAACTTACCGTTCAGCAGATGAAAAATTCGACCCAACCTCTACTTGAACAAATTCGCAAGAAACGCGAGGAAGCGGAAGACAAAGGACTCAAAGAAACTGCCGAGCTTTTTAAGCAACTTGAAGGGGAACTGGAAAAACTTCAAAAGGAAGGCAAGCTTGAGAAAGCTGAGGCGTTATCGAAATTTAACGACCTGAAAAAGCAGTTGGAAGAACGCCGCAAAGAAGTGGGTGGAGGGGAAAACCTTCAAAAGAATCTTGAGAAACTGAAGGACTTGAGCGATGGGCCCGCCGAGAAGATGGCAAAAGCGATGGAACAAGCCGACTTTGATATGGCCAAACAAGAAATGGAGCGTCTGAAGGAACAACTGCAGAAGGGTGAACTTTCCGAAGAGCAAAAGCAGCAACTCAGCAAGCAGCTTGAGCAGATGGAAAAGGCTCTGGAAGATGCTGCTAAAGCAAACGAACAAGCAAAGAAGGAATTACAACAGAAGGTGGATGCGGCCAAACAAGCGGGGGATATGCAGCAAGCTGCCGAGGCACAAAAAGAACTGGACAACCTTAACTCGATGACCTCCCAGATGGAGAAGCTGCAGGACATTGCGAACAAGATGTCTAAGGCCAAAGAATCGCTGCAAAAAGGAGATCAGCAAGCAGCCTCGGAACAACTCCAAGAACTCTCAGAAGAGTTCGGCGAAATGGCTGAGCAAATGGAAGAAAACGAGCAGCTCGAAGAAATGCTAGAGGAACTCGATCAATCGAAAGAGTCGATGAATTGCGAACAATGTCAAGGAAAAGGTTGCAGCAAGTGCAAGTCGCAGAACTCTGGAAATAAGTCTAATCAGCAGGGCAAAGGAAAAGGAAAATCGACCCAGGGTGACAAAGCTTCCGGTAAAGGCAAAGGCGAAGGAAATGGACTCGGTGAAGGTGAAGGTGAGGGCGATCGCCCCGAAAAAGAAACGGAGACAGCAACTTTCGATTCGCAAATCCGAGACAAAATGCGAAAAGGTGAAACAACTTTCGGCGGAAAAGTAGGAGGAGCTAATCGCAAAGGTGTATCAAAGGAAGAAGTACAGGACGCAATCGTTAATCAGCAACTTGAAGACCCCGATGCACTGGAAAGCGAAGTTCTACCTCGCTCTCGTCGCGAACAAACGCGAGAATACTTTAACGATTTGCGAGATGGCAAGAAAAGCGATTCGACTGCGAGCGAAAAAGGTGGCAATTAGCTTCTGATCTCTGGCAAAGCCAGACGAAAGCCCATTGATATGTTTTCTTTTTTCTTTGAAAGCCCCATCACTCTTGCCTTTGTGGGAATAGCTTTCACCATCATGGCTGCGTTCGGTTGGCTCAAGACAGGTCACCGAATCGCTGCGATTTCTGCAATAGGATTATTGATCACTACAATCGTGCTGGTCGCGGTCGAACGATCTGTATTGACCTATCGTGAAGAGATGCAAAGCCATCTTTCCGAAATCGCTGGAGACTTACAAGCTAATCGGTACGACGAGGTCATCGCTTCAATTCATCCTGCAGCGATCAACGCGTTGGCGCAAGCCAAATCGGAATTACCGAACTATAAGTTTTCTGAGGCGAGAATTACGAACATCCGCAGTATTGAAATTGATACCGAGAGAAAGTCGCCCCGCGCGGTTGCTCGTTTCAATGTCTTTGTTGCCTTGGACTATCAAGGGCAGAAACTCCGAATTCCACGATTTGTCGAAGCAACTTTTTATCGCGAGAATGGCAAGTGGTTGATGTACGACTATCGCCATGCTGAACCAACCGAAGGGCTGATCCGAAGGCCACAATAAGCTATCAGAAGCCAACAAAAAACTCCGATGGTAAGACGCTTACCACCGGAGTACTGAGCCCAAAACTACCGAGCAGATCTCTGTTTTGTTGGAAAGAGATGCGCTGGTTGGACAACTTGAACAATTTATTTCTGTCCAGCAACCTTTGTTCCGACGACAGAAGTCTTAATACGGCACAAATAGGTGTCCGCGGTTACGAACAGTGTGCTGCCATCTTCACCAAAAGCACAATTGCTGGTTCGTTCACCAGTGAAGATTTTCCCGAGTAACTTGCCGGCTGGTGAAAATACCCAAATTCCGCCAGGACCAGATGCCCAAACATTGCCTTGCTTGTCGACTTCCAAACCATCTGGCAACCCAGGATCCTTAATGACTCGCTCTTTTGCGGAAGCGAAAACCTTACCTTCGCCCAATGTTCCGTCAGCTTGAACTGGGAAAGACATCCAAATCGGATTTTCAGGATCGGACTGCGCGACATAGAGCGTTTTCTCATCGGGTGAAAAGCCTATGCCGTTGGGTCTCGCCAATGTCGTGCTTAGCAACGTCAATTCACCACTTTTACTGAGGCGATAAACTCCACAGAAATCCAACTCTCGTCGGGGATCATCGTAACGCTTCGGCAATCCGTAGGGAGGATCCGTAAAGTAGATGTCTCCATTGGACTTGCAGACACCATCGTTGGGACTGTTCAGCCGTTTGCCTTTGTAGTTATCTGCGAGAGTACGCTTGCCACCCCCTTCGGTCAGAACGCTAACTCTTCGGTCCCCGTGTTCGCACATGACCAAACGCCCCTGGTCATCTTGTAATAATCCATTAGCACCTGGCTCCAAGCCGTAATACTGCACACCCGTGTAACCGGATGGATTCATGAACAGCTTGATACCCTCTCCCTCGCGCCATGAAAAAATGGAATTGCGAGGTATGTCGGTGAAAAGCAAATATCCACCTCGACTATCGGTTCGCCACAGTGGGCCTTCCGTCCAAGTGAAACCTTCCGCTAATATCTCTAACTGACTCTCCTTAGGGAGGAGGTTATCGAATGCGGGATCGTAGCGTTCGACGCGTCCAAGATAGGATTGTGCCATAACACTTCCAGACAAAAACAGTGACAGTAGCAGACTTCCAGACCACAACGACAGTAAATTAAATCTTCGAAACATAACCCTTAAACTCCGATTACCAAGGAGAGGAAACGCGTCGATAGTGTAACCGATACTGCGATGCCATTCACCTATGAACCGCGAGAACACCAAACTCCCCTCTCCAGAGCAAACCCTCGGCTCCCACGATAAGCAAACTGCCGAGGCTTCCAGTGGCTTAGACAGGCTACCTAATGGGGTGGATCAACCGAGTCGCCAGAGACTTTTGCCGGGCACCCCGATTTCCCTGGTTCTTGGTGGGATGATCGTAGTTACGATTCTCGCGATGACTTTCGGCCTGCTGCAGTACGAAAAACTCTCTAATCAAGCCAAGTCGATCCAGGCAAACTGGCCTAAAACAGCCGAAAAGCTGGAAGAAATGTATCGCCAAATGGATCAGCCGATGATTCAAGCAAACACCGATGGCAAGCTATCGGCAGAGAAACTGAAAGAGTGGGAGTTAACCCGCAATCAGTTTCGCTCTCTTCTTCGCTGGAACGATCAACTTCGAGCCGCAGAAGATCTTGAAATACGGCTCAATGATCCCTCATTTCAAGCAGCATTCGAATCTTCCGTGAGTCGATCCAGCGATCCATGGACGCAGTGGGTAACTTCTCGAAAATTGGCACAGGAGAGGATGAATCAATTTCTCTGCGACGAAATGGTACCTTATCGCGAACGGATGACTAAGTTTCCCGGCACCTTCATTACTCTTTTTATGAAACTTCCGGAACCTCTCTCATTCACCTTCACTCAGTGGCCCTAGAGTCTTAGTCGCTGAGCATGACTTCCAACCTCAGTCGAAGCGTAAAGCTAAACAGCGATCGCATTGTGCGAGAAAACCGTGACGCTGGAAAGGGCTTCCAACCGTGGTACGATCCGCGACGTCCTCAATCACGGTCGATCGCGATTCACTTGAAAGTAATCTCTGCACCACAACGCATTAACAAACAAAGATTCATGCAATTCGATTCACCGAGTGGGGAGTGTGGGTTGACCGCTGGCCCAGAAATCGATAACAAATCAGTTTTGTGGTTTCCAATTGCTATAAAATAAAGACGCGACTTCATCGATCGAGTTTCGCGGTGAATCTCGATTTAAGAAGTTTTGCATTCGCTTCCAGAGGAGAAATGGACAGTGACAATCACTCGAGTAGGCACCAACAACAAGTACGCTTCGGGCTGGGAATTTGCTTTCGGATCGACCAAGAAGAAAGGTGGTTCCAGTTCCACCTCTAGCAAATCGGCCTCCGCGAAGTCCTCCAGCGCCAAATCGACTGGTTCCAAGCCAGCAAGCGGAAAAGGAACAACGGTCAAAACCTCATCCAAAGCGGTGACTGCAAAGGCGACCACAGAGAAAAAGAGCTCAAAAAAACCTGCTGCTAAAAAGTCCGGTGGCGTCGCTGTTGCGAAAAAGAAAGCTACTCCCAAGAAAACGACCAAACGCTAGATTTTCTACGGCCGAAAAAGCCTTTGGATACGGATCACCTAAGCTGCATTAATTCAAGGTTTAGGGAGTGGACTAGCATAATCATCTTCCAACGAAAACTATTCGAGCCGGAAAACCCAAATCCGGCTCGTCTTTTTTTACCCTGACAGCATTCCTCTCACCTAGCTCCTAGCTCCTAGCTCCTAGCTCCTTTTTCATGCCGGCCGAGGAAACGCAACCGGCCAATTGCGAATCCTCAGACCGACAGAACGATTCAGGCTTAGTAGGAGTTCCCGCCCTGATTCTCTGGACGAGCTTGGTAGATATCGGTTGTGATGCTTGGCTCAGCCTTGACGTTTCGGTCTCGGCGAGGCCCCTGAGGTCCTGGGCGGCGACCACGACGACCTTTATTGGAATTCGGGATCATCTCATCGCCGATCATCTGCAGCAATCGACTGATGCAGAGTTGATTAACACTGACACTTCGCTCTTCTGCTTCTTGGCAAAGCGCCATGTGCAAGCTTAGCGGGAGACGAACCGTGATCATTCGCTGCGCTTCCAGCGGATCGTTTTCTGGCAAATTGCCAGCTCGAAGGACGGTGATTAGCTTCTGTATCTCGTAATAGGCATCCGTGGTTTCGAAGGCGCGATATTCGTCGGCGTTGGGATAGAGCATACGCGCGACACCGGTGGTACCTAACAGTTCGCGATAAAAGGCCATCCAGGTTGGAGCTGCTGCAAAGAGCTGCTGTGCTACGTCGAGAACTTGGCTGGCTCGCTCCTCAGGTGAACCACTCAATACTAACTTGGCTCGCGATTCCTTGGCCATCGCCTCAAAGTTTGCTAGCTCAACTGCTAGTCTCTTTTTCTCTACTCCGGGCCGCGTACCAGAAACCGTTGAATTGCTAGCATCTACCTGGGCTGCATCGGCTGAGATTCGATTAGCTGGCATAGAACCATTGTTGGTTGGCTGACCGTTGAGCGAATCGACTAAATCTGAAGATTGCATGATGACATTCCGTTGATCTAAAGGAACTACTGGGATCCGTTTTCTCTTTTTCGAAGCGACCGAAAGGCCGTACCGACTTCGAAATCCGACCTCCGCGATCGGAACGACCCAATAATGCATGCACCGTCAACTGCCTTCCCGTAAATCGTTTGATAGCTATGAGTTACATCGCTTGACTCGACTTCGCTCAATCCCTAGGCACCCCCTGCCCGAAATCGCGCACGGACCAGCCTGCCTAATTTCTAGGCAAGTCAAAAAATTCCATTTACCAAGTGTCCAACTAAGATGCTCGCATTTTTTTCCCAAAAATCTCAAAAAGGGCTCAAGATGCTGCTCTATCTTGCCAGTTTCCGCCAACCTTGTCAGACTCTGCTAAACGAAACAACGGAATAGCAAGACGAGTCTAGATAACTCATCAAAACACGAGATGGGAAGAACGCTACCGCAGCACCGAGCCCCGATAAGAAAGCACTGATAAGAAAGCACTGATAAGAAAGCACTGATAAGAAAGCACTGATAAGAAAGCACTCGATAAGAAAGAGGGTGCCTTGCTAGCATGAGTCGTGGCTTGCTAGCAATAAAGCGTTAGCCTTACCATCTCCCGAGATCGGAGCCAACCGTATTTCAGATCCACTAGAGACCTAGATCGCCAAACTACAAAGGTCGAACGAAAGTCTCTGCGAGATCACCGAAGTTCAGTTGGGTATCCTGATGGCGTCTCGCGTTGCGCATCCCGAGATTTTTGTATTGGGTTTTGGTTCGAAGCAAACCGGATTTGATTGTCGTTGCCAACCTTGAAGGAGCAGTAATGAGTGACCTACCTGAGCCACCAGTTGTCCCCACAGTAAAGGTGGATTGGTATCGATCACTAGCGGGATGGTACCCGCTGATGCGAACCCTACCGCTTGCTTGGAGAAGTACTTGGCTGATCCCAGCCCTAATCGGCTTTTACCTTACGGCCCATGCATGGCAGCTAGCATCATTCATCTTTTCAGAACCTTCACAAGAATGGGGCCCGATGGGCCTATCGTCGCCGCGCAACTTTAACTTCTTCCAGTCGGGCTACCTCGGGATTTGGCTTCAGTGGCTTCTGCCCCTGACCTCCCCCTCTGACTCTTCAACAGCTGGACAAAATCTTTGGACTTGGCAACAGGCCGCCACAATCACCCTTGGATCTGTACTGAGCCTGCTGATCTGGAGCGCTATAGGAGGCTGGATTACCCGGAGATCGGTTGTCGAACTAGCTACACGCTCTACCGAAGACTGGGGGACTACACTGAAACTGCTTCGCAATAGATGGTTTTCTTTTGTGCTAGCTCTTACAAGCCCCTTGATGATCGTCCTCGCTCTACTTGCGGTCGCTTGGTCGATTGGACTACTTGGAAGACTGGGAACGATAGGTTTTTGGATTTCCTCACTGCTTATGATCCCCGCTCTCCTCTTTTTATTTCCAATTACCCGAGTATTGATCAACTGGGCTGGTGGACTCCCTTTGATCTTTGCCGGCGTTGCAACTGAGAAGAATGCCGATGGATTTGAAGGCTTCTCACGGGGCTTTGCATATATCTCTCAAGCACCCGTCCCCATGATCCTGGGTGTCTTGGCGGTTCAAGCGATCAGCGTTGCTGGCGAAACGATAATCTACTACGGATTTTCAGTCGCCTGGGAATTCCTAGCTGGAGCCTATTTCTGGGGAATTGGCAAGTCGAACACGACCTTCTACTTTGTCAATGAGTATCCTATCTGGGCAGAATTCGGATCGTCGCTTCCCTACGCTCTTTCCAGAGCATTTTCCTACAGCTACTTTTTCACTGCCTCAGCGGCTCTCTATTTGATCCTGCGACAAACGGTAGACCAAACCGACATCGATAACATCGATCTGCAGGAATCAACTACAGCCAAACCACTTCCAGAAATCCCTCAGTCCCCTCCGCCAGCCACAACAGAAGGCTAGGGCTGGGGCACCACTTTTCCTTCACTGGAGAATTTGAATCAGTTTTGAAAAGGCTATCCGAACCCAGTGAGGCAACCCTAACAGAGTCGCGCAGCGTAGTGCAAGATGATGCCGGCTGCTACAGAAACATTTAATGAATCCGTACCAAGTTGCATGTCGATTTTTAAACGAACATCGGATTCCTGCTGAACACTTGCCGGCAAGCCATGCCCCTCATTGCCCAGCAATATCAATCTTCGCGGTTGCCAGCGAACTTCTTGCAGCCCGACCGAATCATTGGCCAAACATGCAGAAATGACTTGTACCTGATTACGCTGACGCAAATCGCGAATGACCTCCTCGATTCGCTCAGCCCCCAATAGCCTCAACTTCAACGAATTCCCCATGGAAGTTCGCAGCACTCTTCGCGAGTAGGGGTCGCAACAGTCTGGGCCCACGAGCACCGTATCGATCCCCAGTCCACAACATGTGCGAAGGATGCTGCCAAAGTTTTCTGGATCTTGAACTCCTACCACTCCTCCCCACAGAAATTTCTGGGGACGATTTATATCCTCATTCAGCCATTCGCCGGGAGGTAACAATCTCTTTCGATGAGCACAGGCCAAGACGCCTCGATGAAAGTTAAAACCTACCAACTCGGAAAACTGCTCGTTTGGCAGTACATAAATCGTGCCTGACTGCTTCCATTTCGCTTGTACCTTCTCTAAAAACTTCGGAGCGCATAACACCGACTCGGTAACAAAACTACTTTCCAGAAGTCGCTCTACGACACTCCAGCCCTCAGCAATAAATCGCTGGCTGAAGTGCGTTAGATTTCTGTGTCGTAAATCGCGATAAGGCTCTAAACGACTGTCGTCCAAGGATTCAATGGAAAAGATTTCGTGCATGCTTTTTCAGTCGCTAACCATCCCCGATAGTTCACCGATGCTGCCGCATGATAATATGAAGAGAAGAGATTGTGTACCTACTTGCAAAGCTCGATGCTTTAATTGAGCGATCAATCGAGGCGGACAATAACTCGTAGGATTCGTATAAATCAGATGCATCAGGAGATTTCGTATGGGCCAACGCAGACGTATTGGTATTTTGACCGGCGGCGGAGACTGCCCTGGCCTCAACGCTGTCATCCGGGGAGTCGTCAAAACTTCGCTGCATTTGGGATATGAAGTACTCGGTTTTCTTCGAGGATTCGAAGGCTTGGCTGATCCTGCCGAATATAAACTTCTAACCAACGAAAATACTTCGGGGATCCTGATCCAAGGAGGAACGATTCTAGGTTCCACCAATAAAGGACGCTTCAATGCAACTCGAGGTGAAGATCAGCGAGTCCATCTAGCCCCGGATTTGATCGAATCGGTTCAGCGCAGCTTCGACAAGCTCAACCTAGATGGCTTAATTTGCGTCGGTGGCGATGGATCGCTGACCATCGCTCAGAGATTGTTCGAAGCGGGCTTACCCATCATCGGTGTCCCCAAAACGATCGACAACGATCTCTCTTGCACCGACTTTAGCTTCGGTTTTTTTAGCGCCGTTGCGTGCGCTACCGATGCACTAGATCGCCTGCACTCGACTGCCGCGAGCCACGAAAGAACCATGGTTCTGGAAGTCATGGGACGCCATGCAGGCTGGATAGCACTCTATGCTGGAATCGCTGGCGGCGCCGATGTGATTCTCATTCCTGAGATTGACTGGAAACTGGAAAACGTCTCCGCCAAAATTCTCCATCGCCGCGAGATGGGTAAAAAGTTCACTTTAATCGTCGTTGCAGAAGGAGCGAAATTACCCGGTGGCAAACTTGTCAAACAGGAATCGGAAAGCGAGCTTAGGCAAGCACGACTCGGTGGTATCGGCAACATCATTACCGAGGAATTGCAAAGCCATATGCAAATCGAAACTCGCTGCGTCGTCCTAGGTCACCTGCAGCGAGGTGGCGGACCGACGACTTTCGATAGAGCCCTGGCGACACAGTACGGAACTCATGCCGTAAGACTCATCGAAGAAGGGAAGTTCGGAGAGATGGTTTGCTATGACGCTCCGGAGATTCGAAGCGTTCCCATCTTGCAAGCGATTGGCAAACTCGGCCGAGTCGATCCTCAAAGCTCGATTGTTATCGCAGCCAAAGCGATGGGCGTTAGCTTCGGCGATACACCTGGCTACAGCAACCCATTTATCGATTCTCGAATTTCAGATTCACCTGCCGCTTCCAAATACAACGTCCCGTTAGCCATGCTACCTAAATTCGACTACGATGACGATGACATGTAAACCTGGAAACGGTAGCCAAACGATCCACTAGATGGCATCGATTTAAAGACTACTACGGGTTCTCAGCGCTGAGCAATTCGCGCTGATAGACCGCCAAAACAGACTCGAAGGTTTCCGGCTGGATTTTGTAATCCGGTGCGGTATGCGTAAACTTCTTGCAATGTTCTGACAGTAGGCGATATAGGAATCGAAATAGATGTCGAGGAACATTCAAGCTTTGCATCACCTGAACAAGCCTCTCGTGAGTGATTCGTGAATCAAACCAATCCTCTGGCTTAGGCTTGGCTTGATCCATAGCACATGCCTTCATACGTGCCGAGACCAAGTCATAGAGTGCCTCACCGGTCCAAGCAAAATGAGCTATCACATTCTGTTTATCTAGTCGCGCTCGCTCCTGAAAGTCCCGATTCTCTTTCTCGACAAATCGATAGAGCTCTTGTGGAAGCATCATTTTAATACCCAAACCCGGATGCTTGAGTAATTTGTTATCTAGCATCGGCCAAACAAATAATCGCATGCGTTCCGGTAAGCCATTGATCAAGTTCGGCTCATCAACGCGATCCACCAGCACAACGAGACCTTTAAAGGAAACTGACTTGAGGATGCCTTGAAACTTCTCCAGTAAGTTGTAGCGATCATCACTTCGCTGTGAGGCTGGAAGCGGCTGCGCCGTCAACTCGGCCAGTGGAATTCGCATCAGCCCGTAAAGAATTTGACCAAGACTTTTTCGCCCTACTCGTAAATGGCGACGAATCTGCCATGCTCGCCAAGCATTCCTTAGCAGACGGTAAAGATAGGGCGACCATCCCACAAGCGCTACCAACGGGAACGCCACGCAGGCTGCATACAACTTGAGGTGCTCATGTCGAACCAGGGCAATGAACAAGGCCAGCATCACAATAGACCAAAGGCATCCGCCTGCAAAATCCAACCAGACGCTCCAAGAGCGGAAGCCGAGACGTCGTTTGAGATTAGAAAATCTCGCGTCAAATGCAGTCGCCGTCGACTGATCGTAAAGCAATGCCAAGAGTAATAAATCGCGAGCCTGACCACGATCAAGCTTTTTCAGTTGCTCTCCACTGATCGATCCGGAATCAGATTCTCCATTTACGTTTTGAATCAACTCGATCAGCTTGGTAACGCCAACAGATAAAATACCATCCATATGATCCCACAAACGCCAAGCTTGTAGCATACGTTCGGGCTTGCCGCGGTTCCACCAAGAGACTTTATGTTCAAACTGTCCAAGGAAGGAGTTAAAATCAACGTATGGAATGACGTAAACGCGCTTGTCTGTATTCGTCTTGTTGTATGCCGAAAACTGGCTTTCCAACTGCAGTCGCATCGCCGTTTTCCCAGACCCCTTCGGACCGAAAACGATCGAAGTCGACGGGTCTTGAGGATCGCCGTATACCTTATCCCACGCTGGATGGAATGTGCTCTCGATGCAGGTTTCCTTAAAAACCACATCGGTTTGGGCATCTTCTTCGACGAAAGGATTTCGTGTCAGCCGGTGGTGCTCTAAAAACTGCTGAACATTCATTCGCTCTGCCTCAAATCATCTACGTCGTCTTACGTCCCAATACTTCGATACAATCCCGATAATTGATACAATTATGAATTGTTCCAGCCTGTCGGATAGTGCACTAATCTAGCATTTTAAATCTGACAGTAGCGAACGAGGACGGCAAGAATAGCGTACAATTCAGGACAACGCTCGTTTCGGATCAAGACATGCCGAAAAGCTCTTTCGGAAAGAGCTGAGTCTCCTGAATCCTCAGAATTGCCCCACGAATCTATTGCCCAGCCTTTTTCGTTTCGATTGGCCAGCTGTTTGGGATCCACCCCCGAGAAAGTTTGATGACGCAAAACGAATGGAGCCTACCACTTGGAAATTGGTTAGGAGGCCGCTGGAGAATCAGCTGGTTGCTGCTCACCGTCTGCTTAATTATTCTGACCAATAGCTTGTGGCGTGCTCCTCTTCCCGCCAACTCTGATCTCTCCGTGTTGGGACCGGTCGTCGTCCTCGTTTTTTTCTTCAGCCTGATGGCTCGAGAGATCGTGGATTGGCTGCTTTGTCTATGGCGAGATGTTGCCAAAGGAGACGTCTGCATCGGTCCCCTGGGAAACATGATTTCTCGCCGACCAACCGCTGAGCCGCGTCGCGATATGCTGCTTGCTTTGGCTGGCCCTGGTACGCATTTGCTCCTTGGCTTTCTTGGTTTAATTCTATGCGTCGCGGCAGGAAGAAATGTTGAGCTCTCGTGGCTCAACCCCATAACGCCGCCTGAAATCATTGGGAAATGGCAGTTGTCGGAAATCGGATTGACGCTCTGGACCATTAACTGGAGCTTGTGCCTAATCCGATTGCTGCCCGCAGCGCCGTTGGATGGACAGATGATTTTGCTGAGTTTTGTGCGAATTTTGAGGCCTGGCCTTTCCTTGGTTTGGGCCAGCCTTCTAGTTCGACATTTGTCGCTTTTAGTAGGCTCAATGCTGTTGGGATTTAGCTTCGGCGCGTTTATCTGGAGTGGCAATCTCGGTCTAATCCCCGACTGGCTTGTACCTGCCTGCTTATCAGCTTTCTTGGTTTGGTCCGCTGTTAGCCGCTGGTCATCGGTGGATCTGGGACTTGAACGCGAACCGACAACTCCTCCTCTGAGGAAACCTCCTGCCGACGCGCCAAGTTTTAAAGCATCAAAGAATTCTCAGAGCGTCTCCGAAAGAAATGCCGATTGGAGTGAACCTGCCACCTTCGCAGGCGGGTTATCCTCGCAGGCCGAGGATGACGAGGATTTTTGGGATGAAGATCCGCTAGAGGACATTCCAAGCGCATTATTACCATCTCCCGCTCCACCCGACCCTAAAGTTGTCGATGGCATCCTGGAAAAGATATTCACGTCTGGAAAAGAGAGCCTAACGGACGAAGAAAAGGAGATCCTCGCCCAAGCGAGCGAGCATTTAAAACAAAAACGAAATGAAGATGGGAAGAAATAAGGCTTCCAGAAGACTGGATCTTTGAGTCCTTTTTTGCCGCATTGGCTCGCAAATGGTCGCCGACTTGACTCGTTGCCTTTGACAGATGCTGCCTCCCCACTTCTAATCGAGTGTAACCCTCGCATTAAACCATTTGGTGGGGGGGATTTAGCGACTTTTTCCACTTTTGCGGTACATTTTCCATGCAGCGACTTCCTATCGTCGGTGAAAATTCCGGCGTTGCAGGCACAAAAACTATCGGATCTAAGCAGGATGGTTCCAGCAAGGGAAGCTACGCCTTTGTTAGCCTCGGTTGCCCCAAAAATCTTGTCGACAGCGAACGCATGCTGGGACTTTTGAAGATCGATGGCTACGACCTTGTATCCAATCCAGAAAATTCGGATTTCGTCGTCGTCAACACCTGTGGCTTTATCGAAAGCGCTCGCCAGGAATCGATGTCTGCGATCGATCAAATGCTTGAACTGAAACGCGCTGGCAAGATTCGTGGTGTGATTGTATCGGGTTGTCTCGCCGAGCGACAAAAAGAAAAGTTGTTGGAAGATAGGCCTGATATCGATTGGCTTGTGGGGGTTTTCGGTCGCGAAGAAATAACCAAAGTCGCCGATCGTTTGATAGGTGGCCTACATGAGCAACGCACTGTTTTCCGCCCAGCTCCGGTTCGCGCTCTGTCCGACGACGATCGCTTACAAGTAACTCCGAAACACTTTGCTTATCTTAAGATCTCCGAAGGTTGCGATCGGCTGTGCACGTTTTGCGCTATCCCCAAAATGCGAGGTAAGCACGCCAGCAAACCGAAAGAGCAAATCATCGAGGAAGCTAAGCAACTTGCCAAATCCGGTGTCCGTGAATTAGTCATCGTAGCCCAAGATACAACCTACTACGGCATCGATATCAATGGGCAACCTCAGCTTGCAAGCTTGCTGCGTGAACTTGACCAAGTCGAAGGCATTCAGTGGATTCGATTGATGTACTTCTATCCGATGTACATCGATGATGAACTCTTAGAAACTATCGCTAATTCAAAACACATCCTTCCCTACATCGACATCCCGCTACAGCACATCAACGACGTCATGCTTCGCCGCATGTCGCGACGCGTCAATCGCCAAGATACTGAAAAGCTTTTAGCAAGGATGCGAGAAAAGATTCCAAACCTAGTATTGAGAACAACCTTTATCACTGGATTTCCTGGTGAAACGGAAGAGCAGTTCAATGAGCTTTGTGACTTCGTCGCCAATGCTGGATTTGAACGGGCAGGCGTGTTCACGTACTCTTTCGAACCAGATACGCCGGCAGCTAAACTCGATGATCACTTGCCCGACGAAGTGAAACAACAGCGTCGAGGAAAGCTGATGGAGATCCAACAGCAAAACGCTTTCGCCTGGGCCGAAAATCAAGTTGGATCCTCCATCGATGTACTGCTCGACCGCCCTGTGCAGGGACAAAAAAATGTCTGGATAGGCAGATCCTTCGCTGATGCTCCGGATGTTGATTCGGTCGTTTATGTGACGGGAGAAAAGAACAAGCCCTTAGCTGCCGGCCAGATCGTACCATGTGAAGTCGTCATGTCGCGCGAATACGACCTGATAGCTGTTGCAACTGGCAAGCCTCGATAATTTTGAGTGATAAGACCAGGGAATGCTTTAACAGGAGCCGGACGATCTCCGGTTGTTGCAAGCGATGATGAGCAGTCCAAAAGAAGAGGTTCCATTTACTCCCGAGAGTCGGTTTGCAGTTCTAGCTCCTAGGACCCACATTAGACTTCAAGGAAACGATGCCAAGAAGTTTCTTCATAACCTCTGCACCAATGACATTAATCGACTTGGCGAGGGTGATGGCTGCGAAGCATTCCTATGCGATGCCAAAGGTCGAATTCTATTTCATGTTACGGTTCTGCATCACGAAGACTCGCTTTGGATAAGCTGCGATGCTGGCTCTGAGGAAAAGCTTCTCGCTCACTTGGATCGCTACCTATTTCGCGAGGATGTCTCGATCACGGACTTCAGCACTCAGTTCTCTGATCTGGTTCTTTTAAACTTCTCAGAAGACTCGATCCAACAGTTGCTAGGAATCAATGACCCGATCCCAACATTGATGTATCAAGGTAGTAGTGTTCTATCTTTTGCTGGAAAAATCTGGATTCAATGGCTCCCGATCTACGGCAATCCTGCAATGCACGTCAGCGGAGACAAGACGGTTGTTGAATCGTTGCAAAACCGACTTCGCACCGCAACGATAAACGAACTAGAACCGTGGCAACTCGATCAACATCGCATCGAAATGGGATGGCCACTACCACAGCAAGATTACAACGACAAAGCCATTCCTCAGGAGCTTGCACGCGACGATGCCGCAATCTCATTTCGTAAAGGTTGCTACATCGGTCAAGAGACGGTAGCCCGGCTTGATGCACTTGGGCAACTTCAAAAGAAACTAGTCGGTCTACGATTTGAGGAAACAAACTCCGACACCAAAATCCTAGATGTACCCGAGGATGACAAATCGGTTATTACCGTGACATCCAGAAGCGATACGAGTAAACCAGTACCGCAAATGGGCCTCGGAATGGCTAAACGAGGTTCGTTTGCTGTTGGGACCGCCGTTGATACCACTTCAGGCAAAGCCGTTGTGATTGCCTTGCCAGTGCATGAAAAAGAGAGCATCCATCGAAGCCCTAAGATCGATTCATAGGAGAACATTGCAGCATGCCCCAACACAACTTGGACTTTGCTGTGATCGGTGGAGGTATTGTTGGTCTGGCCACAGCTTATCAGTTACATCTTCGTTACCCCAACGTACGAATCGCTCTGCTGGAAAAGGAAACTCGCGTTGGCTCGCACCAGTCGGGACGAAATTCGGGTGTTCTACATTCTGGAATCTATTACAAACCGGGGTCACTCAAGGCGATCAATTGTCGGCAAGGTAAATTGCTCATGGAGCAATTCTGCGAGCGCGAATCGATACGCTACGAACGATGTGGCAAAGTCATAGTGGCTGTCGATGAAACCGAAATTCCGCTGCTCGAAAAAATTCATGATCGTGGACGGGGAAATCAAGTAGCTTGCCAGCGCATCGATGCGAAACAACTTCGAGAACTTGAGCCATATGCCGCAGGTGTGACAGCGCTTCACGTTACCGAAGCCGGTATCGTGGACTACCCCCATGTGTGCCGTCGACTCGCTGAAATTTTGACTGAAAATGGCCACAGCGTATTACTTGATTCCGAAGTCACCTCCGTCCGCTTGAATTCAAAATATGTTGAGCTACAGACCGAGAAGAGTCGCATACAAGCCGACTATGTAATCAATTGCGCTGGCCTTCATAGCGATCGTGTATTGCGTCTAGCAGGCGACACACCACCAGCGAGAATCATTCCCTTCCGCGGTGAATACTACCAACTCAAACCCGAGCACCGTCATCTTTGCCGAAACCTCATTTATCCAGTCCCTGATCCTGAATTTCCATTTCTGGGTGTTCATTTGACGCGAATGGTAGATGGTTCCGTGGAGTGCGGACCTAATGCCGTGCTCGCGCTGGCACGCGAAGGATACAACTGGCTAACTCTCAACCCGCGGGATCTTTTCGAAAGCTTGACCTATGGTGGCTTCCTCAAAATGGCAGCCAAGCATTGGTACAAAGGAGCGGGAGAAATCAAAAGATCGCTCTTTAAGTCCGCTTTCGTCAACGCTTTGAAGCGACTGGTGCCTGACCTGCAGGAGAATCACCTGATTCCGTGTCGCGCAGGAGTACGTGCTCAGGCGGTTGGCCCCGATGGTTCCCTCGTCGACGACTTTTTGTTCCGCAAGCAGAATCGCATGATCCACGTTTGCAATGCGCCTAGTCCAGCCGCAACCGCATCGCTTAAAATTGGAGAATCTATTGTCGAGGAACTTGCGGGAGTGATGAAAGAAAATTCCGCTGCATGAAGCGTCAACTTCGCTTATATTAAGAAGGACGACTTAGATCATTTGTTGGCGGATTCTTATCACAAGATAGCTCTTTCTGCATCATTCGACTCACCTGGATTCCACGGTTTCGTCGCGGTTTAAACGACAGGAAAATTGCCCTACCTATGAACCACGGAAACAACGAGCAGGATGATCGGCTGTTAGGCAAACAACTTGGCCCCTATTTGGTCCAGCAAAAAATTGGGAAGGGGGGAATGGCGGAAGTCTACTTGGCGATGCATCAAAGACTTCATCGCCAAGTGGCTCTCAAAATCTTGAGATCCGAACTAGCTACCTCTACGAACCTGCAACGCTTTCTCCAAGAAGCTCGCGCTGCCGCAGCCCTGGTGCATCCCAACATCGTCCAAGTCTACGATATCGGCCAACAAGATTCGCTCAACTACATTGCGCAGGAATATGTCGCCGGAGCAAATCTCAAAGAACACCTCCAAAAGTCTCCTCGTAAACGGTTAGGTGTTCGTGAATCGATAAGTATCTTGCTGCAGGTTACCGCAGCCTTGCAGCAATCAGCTGCTGCAGGAATTACCCATCGCGATATCAAACCCGAAAACATCCTGCTGACACCCAAAGGAGAAGCAAAGGTTGCAGACTTCGGGTTAGCTCGAGCCGCTAATCTTGATGGAGGGGAACTCACTCGCGTCAACATGACGTTAGGTACGCCGCTGTACATGAGCCCTGAACAAATTCGAGGAGAAGTCGTCGATCCTCGAAGCGACCTTTACTCGCTAGGTGTTACCCTTTTTCATATGCTCAGCGGTCGACCTCCCTTTCAAGGCGAGACTCCTCTAAGCTTAGCCGTTCAACATCTTCAGAATCCACCACCGGATCTCACCAATCTGCGGCCGGATCTCCCAAAGCCGCTTGGAAAACTGGTTCATCGGTTACTTGAAAAAGACCCCGCGGATCGACCTGCCTCTCCCACTGCCCTGCTGCAGGAAATTGAAGCGATGAAACTCCAATTGCCTCCGGAGCTTTGGCCTAACACGTTGATCCCCCTTCCGACCTTGCAGCCACACCTGACCATAAACAGCTCTGTTCATGCAGCAACCGTCGCTTTAGCAAAACTCAATGACTCGCGCCGCAAATGGCTGCCGATCGCGGGAATAACGCTCGCCTCGATCGCTGCTTTTTCTCTCGCGTACTATGGCTTTGTACGAGCCAACCCTCCGTTGCTCCCCACCTCATCACTTAAGCCTTCTTCCATCCAGAAACAGGAATCTATTGAAAAGCAATTTCTATTTGCCATGTTCCATGACACGGAATTGCACTGGAAAGCTGTCGGCGAATTCTTCCCAGCTAATGTGAACGAAACGAATCGCGCTTATGTAGCGAAAGCGGATTTGCATCTTGCCAAATGGTATCGCGATCACGAACAACTCGATCGCGCAAGCGAAGTGCTCATAAATGTAAAATCACGCCAGGCACCAACGATCTGCCAAACTCTGGCATCGATAGAACTCGCTTCCATCTATCGATCCAAAGGAGACGACTCTAAGGCGGAACTGGAATTAGCAGAAGCGCAACAACTCGCTAACCTACTTGATCCTTCCCAAAAAAATGAAATCAATCGTCGCCTCCCTTCCAATTTACAAGACCTCTGGAAAGCGAGCTAATACTGTTAACCTGGTAACCATTATTACAAATCCGTATTTTTCCCCCGACGCGAGTCAGTTCAACGACAACTTCACACCCTCTTGGATTACCACACGTAGTGTGCTCAACTCTCTTGGGCAAAGTCAGTATTAGAATTTATCTTTCAGTAAGAAAGTTTCATTTACATCATATCGAGGAGTTCTTTTATCATGTCATGCTGCGGTTTAACTCGTAACAAGTGGATACTTCCCCTTACCATCTTGACTTGCTCGCTTATCGCCGTGGCAAGTATTTCGATTCGGGGAACTGGGGCTGAAGACAAAAAGGAATCAGCAACGATGCTCAGACACGTAGTTCTCTTCAAATTCAAAGAATCTTCCTCCGAAGCAGATGTTCAGAAAATACTATCCGAGTTCGAACTGCTACCGAAAAAGATTCCACAGATCGCTGCATTCGAATGGGGCACCAACAACAGTCCTGAAGGTTTAGCCGATGGTTTTACTCATTGCTTCTTCATCTCATTCAAATCAGAGAAAGACCGCGACGCCTATCTTCCCCATGCTGAACACAAAGCGTTTGTCGACATCGTTAAACCACACCTAGAAAAGGTTCTCGTCGTCGATTACTGGGCCAAGTAAGTTATCAACAGAGAACGCCTCTTGAGGCGTTACTAATTCGCAACTAGCGATTATCTCTGTACTTCTCGTGGCAAGATTTGCACTGCTTAGCCAGTGAGGCAAAACTCTCACTGGCTTTCTTTTTGTCGCCGCTGCGGATCGCATTGGCAAACTGTTCTGCAGTCGTTGAACTGTCTAACAAATGATCGACCAATCTCTGCAAACTCTTCGCATCACCCCACTTTCCTTCTCGATCGCGCTGAACGGATCGAGCGGACTCACGTAGACATTCCATTATGGCGATAACTTCTTGTTGGAGCTTGTTGGGATCACTTACGTTCAAATCGAGTGACTGTTTTTTCTCTTCTTGTATCACCTCCCATCGCCGATCTAGTTTCGCCATATACTGAGCGATGCCATCGCTTTCCGCTCGGCTAGGAAGATCATTAACACTTCCGGCCTCTACCTCTCCCCGTCTGATTGATGCTACCGAATCCCATAATCCTTTGTAATCTCGGCTGGTTCCGGCCACTGCCATGTAAGCCATCGCTTGTTCCTGATCTAGATCTCCAGAAATGATCATGCATGTTGCGACTGCCGCTGGCCCTCGATGCTTTCCATGATGGCAATGAAAATAAATCTTTCCTTTAGTATGCATCATCAACGTTGCAAATTGCCGCCGCTCTTTTTCACCGACACCATCGTAGCCTAGGGGAATGTGAATATACTTCAAACCTAGCTTCTCAGCCGAATCCAAATCAGGTGGCAAACCATCGACGCTTACAATCGTCGTTACTCCCAACTCTTTGAGCTTCAACAATCCTTCAGTATTTGGTTCTCCCCCACTATAAATCCGTTCTCCAACTCTCAGTAAATTCTCTAGTCCATTTGGATTTCCGAGACGCTGTATGAAATCTGGCAGCTTTTCTGTAGATCTAGACTTCTCCGTATCCTGAGGCTCAAGAGCATTGATTTCCGCAATCCTTAAAAACATCAATGCCGGCACAGTGAGAATCAGACAAGCCACGAATATCTTTTCTCGAACTGTTTTTTTAGAAATCACGAAACGACCTGTAGCCATAACAACTCATTGAGAATACGCGTTTGCCATATCCGATATGAGACGGGGAGAATTTCTCGGATGCTCTCAGTCAATATAAACCGGACGATAACGATGTGCTACGACGGCTACTTGAGATTAGATCCATGGCGCGAACCACTGTAGATCGGACCGGCACAACGACGAGCAAGCATGGATCCGGCGGCCGGATCCATGAAGAGGCAAAAGCCAACGGTTCACGATGGAAACGGAAGCAACTGCAGTCACATCCACTACACAGAAGAGCGATCGGGCTACGGATCAAAGTTGGAGCTTGATTTAGCGGATAGACTTCTTCTGCTGCAACAACTCCACAACTTTCTCTACGCATTCCGCTATCGACATCTTCTCGGTATCGAGAATCAAATCGGGCTTAGCTGGTGCCTCATACGGCGCAGATACTCCAGGATACTGCGGAATTTCGCCTCGGTCAGCCGCCGCGTAATGCCCTCTCTGATCCCGCTTTCTACAACTCTCTGCACTGGCTTGGCAATAAACGACTAAGGTTCGTTCCCTGCCCACCAACTCCGCAAACCGTTCTCTAACCGCTTCGCTCGGCGCAACAAAGGCAGCGACAACAAGCAAACCATTGTCATTTAGCAACTTTGCCAAGTGACCGGATCTTCTAAGGTTCTCGCTACGATCTTCCAGGGTATATCCGAGATCCTGATTCATACCGCGCCGAATCACTTCTCCATCCAATACCGCAACCGAACGTCCAAGATCAAATAAAACTCTCTCGACGCCATAAGCAATCGAAGTCTTGCCACTTCCACTGAGACCTGTCAGCAAAAGAGTTATGGGAGTTTGGCCAAATCGAGCCTGCCGCTCCGACTCACTCACACGAACTTTTTGTACTGAATCGGCTGGCCCCATTTCCGATTGCTCTGCCTCGGTGGCATAAACGGCTGAGCGTTTCATCATCTCGCGATCTAAAATCATCCCCGCCGCAACAGTCACATTGGAGATTCTATCGATGATGATGAAGGATCCCGTGTTCCGATTGCGTCTGTAGGCATCATAAAAAACAGGTTGGCTCAACGAGATATGACAACGACCAATTTCGTTAAGTTGCAAATCGGGAGCCGGCGTGCGATGCATCGTGTTGACATCGACACGGTAACGCAAAGAGTCGATTTGGCCGCTGCATGTTTGCGAGGTATGCTTGAAGAGATAGGTTTTTCCTGGCACCATCGCTTCAGCACTCATCCACACGACCATCGCATCGAAATCGTTACTGCTCTTGGGCAGGTTACCCGGCCGAACGAGCATGTCACCGCGAGAACAGTCGACTTCATCGGTCAATGTTAATGTCACCGACTGCGGAGTAAACGCTTCTTCTAACTCTCCATCGTAAGTCACGATTTGCTTAACGCGACTAGTGCGTCGCGAAGGCATCACCATAACCTCGTCACCCTTGCGAATGATGCCCGAAGCCACCGTTCCGCAAAAACCTCTAAAATCGAGATTAGGACGATTTACATACTGAACCGGAAATCGAAAATCCTCGAAATTTCGATCCGAGCCGATGTAGACCGTCTCCAGGAAGTTCATCAATGTACTTCCCTTGTACCAACTCATCTTTGGACTTGGCTCGACCACATTATCACCGTTCAGAGCCGAAATCGGAATAAAATGTAAGTCGGGCAGATCGAGTCGCGTAGCAAAATCGCGATAGTCATTGCAAATCTGATCGAACCGCTCCTGACTGAAGTCCACCAAATCCATCTTGTTGATGGTGACTACAATATGCCGGATACCGAGCAACGATACGATGAAGGAATGACGACGCGTCTGAGTCATCACACCATGGCGCGCGTCGATTAAGATCACTGCCAAGTCCGCAGTGGACGCGCCGGTCGCCATATTGCGAGTGTACTGCTCGTGACCAGGAGTATCCGCGATGATGAACTTGCGTTTGGCCGTAGAGAAGTAGCGATAAGCGACATCGATCGTAATACCCTGTTCGCGTTCCGCCTTAAGACCATCGGTAACGAGCGCTGGATCAAACGCCCCACCTACGGTTCCATGCACTTTCGATTCGCTTTCCAATTGAGCGAGCTGATCTTCATAGAGCATCTTGGAATCGTATAGCAATCGTCCGATCAGCGTGCTCTTGCCATCATCCACGCTACCGCATGTGATAAAACGCATTAATTCCTTGCGTTCATGCTGTGCTAAATAGGCATCAATATCAGTGGCAATCAAATCGCTTTGGTGACTCATAGTTGATCGATCTCTAGAAGTAGCCTTGTTTCTTCTTTTCTTCCATGCCAGCGCCGCCTGCATCTTTATCGATCATGCGTCCCTGTCGCTCGCTGGTCTTTGCCAGTAACATTTCCTGAATGATTTCCGGCAGCGTCGTCGCATCCGACTCCACCGCACCGGTGAGTGGATAACAACCCAGCGTTCTGAATCGCACCCGCTTGGTAACAAGCTGTTCACCCGGCTTTAATACCAAACGATCATCATCCTTCATAATCCAAGTTCCACCACGATTCACGACAGGACGCTCTGCCGCAAAGTAGAGAGGAACGATCGGAATCTTTTCCAGATGGATATATTGCCAAACATCCAACTCAGTCCAGTTACTCAACGGAAAAACTCGGATACTTTCACCCGGGTTCACCTTGGTGTTGTAGAGATTCCAAAGCTCGGGCCGCTGATTCTTCGGATCCCAACGATGGAACTTGTCACGGAAAGAAAAAACTCTTTCCTTGGCCCTCGATTTCTCCTCGTCACGTCGAGCACCACCAAAGGCAGCATCGAATCCATACTTGTTAAGTGCCATCTTTAGCGAATCGGTCTTCATCACTTCGGTGTGCTTTTCGCTATTCTCCGCGGGATCAATTCCCAACTTGAGACCTTCGTGATTGATATTTACGAGTAAGTTCAAGCCAAGTTCTTGTCGCGCGTACTGCTCGCGAAACTCAATCATCTCGCGAAATTTCCAGGTCGTATCGACATGCAAAAATGGAAACGGTGGCTTGTCAGGATAAAACGCCTTTAAGGCCAAGTGCGTCATCACTGAAGAATCCTTGCCGATCGAATACAGCATCACAGGATTCTTGAACTCGGCAGCTACCTCGCGAATGATATGGATGCTTTCGGCTTCCAATTGCTTCAGATGGGTCAAATTGTATGTTGTCATGATCGCTTGCTTGCTATCTCCGCAAACTGCTACCTACCCAGAACACAACCCCAAGGACGCTTTCCAACAACCCCTAAAGTCACCGCATCCCCGCCATTCTTCCCAGAATTTTGTTGTATGAATAAGTTCCTAGCTTGGCAACCCGGTGAGGAAGCGTCTTGAACAAGTTCGAAAAGCTTTATTGACGAACCCGTCCAGTTTTCTAAGAACTATACCGGCCTCCACCCCGCTTCACTCCTCCGACTTGCCGTCGCATCGACGACAAATAGATCCGGAAAACTGAATGCTTTTAGAGAGAAAATGGCTCAACAGAGAACCCATGAGGGATTCTTCGGCAAGCTCAACACCAATCCTTCAGTAAGTCCAGCAGAGGTGAGGCCCGAAGTTGTAGAGTCGGAAATTTGCTGTAATTGCTATCAACTTAGCTGAATCGCAAATCGAATAGCCGTTATCAAGCTTCATCCTCCGCTGGATTGATCTTCTCGCCGGGTCGGATCCGCCTTAATTGCAAGATCACGCTCTCCGATTCGGTTCCCGCCATCGGGTAAGAATCAAGTCGCCGCAACGATAATCCTTTCAGTAATCCACGATGCCGCGCTGCTCCGCGCTCTTCGATCCATTTTGGTCCTTTGAGTGCCAAGAGGCGATCGAAGTTATGCCAATCATTTTTAAGCCACTCGCATAATTTATCGAGCGGTCCGACGGCTCGTGCGACCAAAGTGCTGTAACGGTAATCGCGCAGCACCTCTTGCACGCGCACCGCATGCACCGGCACAGGGAGCTTTAGCTTCTGCACGATCTGATCGAGAACCTTCGCTTTCTTACCCACACTATCGCATAGCGAAACTTGGATATCAGGCCGAAGAATGGCCAGTGGGATTCCAGGCACTCCACCACCACTACCAACATCCAGAATATCTTCGCCCGGCTCAAGCAATTGAGCCAAGTGCCATGAATCGACTAAATCGCGTTTCGCAAATAGATCGAAGTTAGTGTGTCGCGTAAGATTGATTTTTTCATTCCAATCCCACAGCAACTCGCAATATCGATTGAGACTCTTGATTGCTTCATCGCTAATCGCAAGTCCAATCTTACGAACCGCTTCTTCTAAGGATTTGCTTTGATCGATCGGCGCAGCATCAGTCGCTTCACCTGGTTCATGTATTTCCACATCAGGCTCACCTGCACCACTATCGTCAAACGAAGAATCCCCCACGCTTACACTCGCCCTTCTAACTGATGGAAACTTTTTCGTTTTTTTAATAACTGTCGATAACTCTTAATGCCACCTATTGGCCGCACTACCATTTCGAAATATGTATTTGCTGCATCTGTATCTGCTGCAACTTAGCCTTTGACTGCGAAAACAGTTCCCTGAGTTTCGCCGACGCTATCCACGGACACCTTGCTATCCCAAGTTTCTATTTTTTGAAGGGACGCGTAGTCACAGAGTCAGCACCAGGAAAGTCGTTTGGTATCGCTTGAGTCACTTTCCCAGTAGCAGCCCATTCGGTTCCGCGCTGAAAAAGAGTAATAAAGCCACTGCATTCTTGACTGATATTTCCATGTCCCATCGGGGTATGAAAAATTCGTCCCTTCCCAGATTCTAGAACCATTACCATCGGCTCATGCCGACCTGAACCGCCCTGTTTAGGATCCGCAAACGCGGTTGCAAGTATCTTCATGTTTTGGCCCGGTCCACGAAGAAAGTCATACAACTCGTCCTGTGCATGCATCCATGCCTTTGGGCAACCCTGCGTGATCGGATGACTAGCATCGCGCGTGATAACCTGGAACGCATGCTGACTGCCATGATGTCCACCAGGTCCATTTTCCGTGTTGCGAACTAGCTTGCCATCCTCCCCGATGTATACATAGGGACCTGACTTCTCATTGCGTCCCCCCCAACCTCCTAAGCCGATCAACTCATTGTACTCCGGCCAATCCCCAAAAGCATTGTTGGCAGCATGAATCACAACAAACCCACCACCATTTTTTACGTATTCCACAAAGGACTTACGCGTTGCCTCTGGCCAAGCCGCTCCGTTGTAGTTGGAAATAACGACCGCATAGTCGGCAAACTTCGGAGCAAATTGCGGATCCTCGCCCTTGGGGCTCGTTCGAGCGACGTCGACCTGAAACAGCTTCGTCTGCTCCAAATAGCTCTTCATCATTTCCGTTGTTTGTGGCCAATTTCCATGGTTATTTTGACCATCAACGATGAGAGCCTTGAGCGGTTGATCGCACCAACCGGTTAAACCTAGGCTGACCACAATCGATGCAAACCATCCACAGATGCGAAGAACATTCATAGTTGTTTCCTGACGTTGATCATTCACCCAAGTCGCAGCCTGTACTGGCAACCAGCTTGACTTTCAGCAACATCCCAATAGGTGCTGAACTTTGCTTGCTAGTCACCACTTGCTAATCACTACTTGCCAATCACTGGCCCCTGCTTTCTCTGACAAACCACTCGCCCCGTGATTATAACTTGAGGTTTCAAAGTCGTTGGGGCAATCTGGCGAATAAATTTGCCAGAGTCTCGGGCAGCTACGACGGATAAGCGTCCCAATCAACCGCCTAGCAAAGGGAATTCTATTGAATAACTCAGCAAGCAGTTGAATTTCTAACCCCTGAAACCTTGCAATCATCAACGGAAAAACCGTTATACCCCTCAGCGGCTTTCAACAATCGCCAAACATTCGTTTTTTTCAACGCAGGGGATGATTTTCGCATCCCGAAAGTATACAAACCGTGACGTCGGAGCACTACATCCTCGACCCCTCTGCTCCCCCCAAATCCTCTCCGGATCGAATCAAGTTATGGCGCTGAACTGGATACCCGCAACAGTTGTGCGAAAGACGATTTGGGCTCATGGACTATTCACTCTGGCTGTACGAGCTCCAGGTGTGCAGACGTTTGAAGCGGGGCAATTTCTGCAACTCGGTTTCGCAACCGCTGAAAAGCATTTGCACCGTCCCTACAGCGTGGCCTCACCGCACGGTGAAATTCTAGAATTCTTTATCGTGCTGGTTGAACAGGGAGAAGTCACACCAAGGCTATGGGGTCTTAAGGTAGGTGATCATGTTGACGTCAGCGAAAAGGCGGCTGGTAGTTTCACCCTCTCACACACGCCACCTGGATGCGATCTTTGGTTGATAGCCACTGGTACCGGTATCGCCCCATACATCGCGATGTTGCGGACTGAACTACCATGGCAGCGTTATCAGAACATCATTCTCGTCCACGGTGTGCGGCATCCTTCAGATCTTGCTTATCAAGCAGAACTCGAAGAACTTCAGCGCACTTACAATCATCGTTTTCAGTACCTAGGTGTGATTTCGCGTCTTCCCACTCCACCTGAAGGGCACGCCAATAAACTTCTCTCAGGTCGCATCACTGATTGCTACAGTTCCGGCAAACTCGAAGAGTCCGTCCATTTAAAACTCTCACCTGAAAGCTCGATCGTCATGCTCTGTGGGAATCCAGTAATGCTTGATGAGATGGAGCAACTACTGGCCCAGCGCGGACTCAACCGCCATAAGAGCAAACAACCGGGACATGTCGTCGTCGAACGCTATTGGTAAGTTCTGCTACCTGAAGCGAACAATTGGATCTTTCTAGGACTATTGAAGGCAACTCGAATTCGTAGACTTTTTTCGAACCAAAATGTGAATTTTTCTTCATCTGCTAGGCGTCAAGGGTAATAATAAACAGATACTGCGTTGAGAGTTATTGTCGCGTGCTGTGTACCCTGGGGTGATTGATGAAGCCCTTTTTGCCTTTGTCTCTTTTGCTCGTCGCCTGGTCGCTCACTTCTCTTTTTAGCTCGAGAAGTTTCGCCCAAGCGGACGGCGTTCCCATCGAACCTTGGCAACTCTCACGAATGGATCCGCAGTGGGTCCAGCAAGCGGAGCAATTACGAGTCGAAGGCAAACTGCTAAACGATAAGCAAATTCAAGCTGCCATTTCTGATCCAACTCCGCAACCCATCGAACTTATTAAACCGCTTCAAGAAACTCGGGAACCTCGCTGGGTTGCTGATCAAGCACGTCGCGCAGTCGTTCGAATCGGGTGGTATTTTCTTTGCCCCAACTGCGATAATTGGCATTTGAACTTTGCAGGGGGATACGCGATCAGCCAAGATGGTGCTGTCGCGACTTGCTTTCACTGCATCGATTCTAAAACACAGCAACTACGCGAAGGCTATCTTATCGCGATCGACTCAGAGCGAAATGTTCGCCCGGTCACTGCGGTACTTGCCGCTGACAAAGAGATGGATGCAGCTATCGTCAAAGTAGAAGGCCTCTCCTCAACTCCGCTGGCTCTCAACGACCAAAACTCCCCTGGCGATCCTGCATTTCTCCTTAGCGACCCACTGGGGATATCTGGTTACTTTAGCAGCGGAATGGTCAATCGTTTTTTCTGGCTCCCAGGCAAACCATCCGGAGACCTAGATAGCGTTGAGTCCGTTCGAAATTTGCGAGTCAACGTAAGTACCGACTGGGCACCAGGCAGCAGCGGCGCTCCGGTGTTAGATCAATTTGGCAACGCGATTGGACATGTTGCCGTTATTCATTCCCTATCGAATAACTCGAAGCCTCCGAGCAACCCAGCACAGGATGGCGAAAACGAAGCTAACCAACGTGGACGTCAACCCCGCCCCGGTGGCCCTACCATGATCATTCTTCACGACGCAGTCCCCGCTCGGGCCGTAAGGTTATTGGCTGAATCGACCAAGATCGAGTAAACTAAAGAGGTCTTCTGGAAGGTCTTTGCAACTAAAGGCTGCACATCTCCGGAACCTCCCGTTTACCTTTCCTGCTCGCCAAAGCCAGCTACGGAGTCACCTTTGTGACCCAGCCATCTCTAGGACGTCGATTGAAATCCGCCGTATGGCTGTTAATAGCCCTACCGTTGATCCTCGTCTCCGTTGCAGTCGTGAACTTGAGGGCAATGGCCGCGGAGCTAAGCACCACGGATGCCTCGAAGAGCACAACCACTCCGCCCGCCGAACCGCAGATTTATCAAGGATTTGCCCGCAACGTAACAGCCTCGCTTGATAAGGCAGGCTGCAACCTCGGCGCTTGCCATGGAAATCAACGAGGCAAGGGTGGATTCCTTCTGTCGCTTCGCGGAGAAGCTCCCCTCGATGATTACAAAAACCTTGTCGTTGAAGAAGCTGGAAGAAGACTCGATTTGATTTCACCGCAGCAAAGTCTCGCGCTGCTTAAAGCGACCTCTCAAATCGCACACGCTGGAGGCCGACGCTTCGATGAAAACTCGACAGCCTACCGCAATCTTTTGGCTTGGCTCAGCAGCGGCGCCCCCGCCCCGAAAGCCAACGACCCGTTTCCTCAATCGCTGCGTATCAGTCCAGAGGAACTTGTCATCCCGCCCGATCAGGATTCAGTGCAATTGAAAATCGAAGCGGTCTGGCCCGATCATTCGGTGACGGACATTACCGACATGGCAGTTTACGAAGCCATCGATCCCACCGTTTCAATCTCCTCGAATGGAAAAGTTGTACCGTCACAAAAGGGGCATACGCAGGTTTTGATTCGTTACCTCGGGCTGCAGCAATCACTGAGCTTTTACTTTGCGCCCAATCCAATCGTTACTCATTCACCAAACGTAAGCGAATCATCGTCCAGTAAATTATCCCCCGCTGAATCATGGATAGACGAACCGATCGCCCGTAGACTAACTGCCGTAGGACTTCAGCGCGCTCAACAAGCCGACGACGCAACCCTCGTGCGACGCATCTACATCGACCTCCTGGGGCGTATTCCCAAACCAGAAGAAGCAAAGGAATACACCTTATCGAATGCGCACGACAAATGGGATCGTCTCGTCGACCAACTGTTGACATCTGCTGAGTTTCCAATTTACTGGTCGTTGAAGTGGGGAGATGTTTTACGTTGCGACGAGAAAGTTCTCGATGGCCAAGGAGTTGAACATTTCTCTAACTGGATTCGCGATTCCATCGCTGATGGTTTACCGATCAATATCTTTGTCAAACATTTATTGGTGGCTGATGGCAGCACCTATCAAAATCCCCCTGCGAATTTTTATCGAGCGCTGCGCGATCCTCAGAGCCGCGGCGAAGCGGTTGCCCGAGTGTTTCTCGGTTATCGCATGCAATGCGCTCAATGCCACAACCATCCCTTCGATCGCTGGACACAGGCGGATTACTATTCTTGGTCATCTGTCTTTTCGGGACTGGATTACGAGATCAAATCAAACGAGCGCAAAGATGATTTAGATAAAAATGAATTTCGCGGCGAGCAGGTTATCTTGGTCAAAGACATTAAACCACTCAAACATCCACGAACATCGCAAAAGCAATCCCCGAAAGTTCTCGAATCACAATCAAATGCTATTTCAAGCGAAGATCCACGACATGAAATGGCCACGTGGTTGACCAGTCCCCGGAATTTGCAGTTCGCTCGTACACAAGTCAATTGGATATTCTTTCACTTAATGGGAAGAGGATTGGTAGATCCAGTCGATGATTTCCGCGCAACTAACCCTCCTAGCCATCCCGATCTGCTAGATGAAATGGCCCATCGCTGGATCGCCCACGATTACGATCTTCGTTGGATGATTCGCGAAATTGTTCACTCACACGCCTATAAGCAATCCCATCAAACGGAAGCATCGATACCTATCGATCCATCTTTCTTCGCATACCGAATTGTGAGACGCCACCAAGCGGAAGTTTTAGCCGATGCTCAAAGTGATGTACTCGCGATTCCCCTAGCCTTTGATCAACAACCCAATGGGATACGGGCGATCGCTCTGCGAGCTGGTCAGCGCGAGCAACGGTATCTCAAAAGTGCGGGCGATGCGTTTCTAGGCGCATTTGGTAAACCACAACGTCTCTCCGCTTGTGAATGTGAACGCTCCAATGAACTGAGCCTTTCCCAAGTTTTGATTCTCATGCAAGGTGATAGTGTTGAGAAACGGATCGGCGATTCCAAAGGACGAGCTAGATCGTTGAGCAAGAGCGAGAAAAGCCCAACCGAGATCATTGAGGAACTCTACTGGATCGCCTTGAGTCGCCCACCCAATCCAACAGAACTGCAACAGGCGATCGAATCAATCGGCGAATCGGAAAAACGCCAACAAGGAATTGAAGATTTGGTTTGGGCCTTGATCAATTCCCAGGAATTTCTTTTACATCATTGACGCTATCGAACCTAAATACTCATTAACCTTTGCACTCAACTCCGCCGTAATGATATAGCCTCCATGCCAATCTCCAATCATCCAAGACGACTTGCCGAAATGCCGATAGATTCCGTTTCATGGAGTCAGCAAGTGCATCGACGATCGATTCTTCGTTTCGGTGGACTCAGTCTTCTTGGACTCTCAACCGCTGGCATCTTAAGAGCGGAAGACAAATTGATTAAGAAGATACCAGTTCGAGCTAAATCGGTTATCTTTCTTTTTCAATGGGGTGGACCGAGTTCAATCGACATGTTCGATATGAAGCCCAATGCTCCAGATAACATTCGCAGCCCTTACAAGCCGATCCCATCGAGCGCTGCTGGGATTCAAGTGTGTGAGCATTTACCAGAAATGGCAAAGCGAATGCACCAGGTCACACTGATTCGTACGATGACCCATCGCATGAAGAATCATGCATCCGCTGGCTACTACGCACTGACTGGTCATGAACCGCCGAGCGACGATCAGCGACTTCGCGACTCACTGGATCTTTACCCTGCGTACGGCAGCGTGGTCGATCACCTAGCACCCGGTGATCCCAGCCTTCCTAGTTTTGTCTCTTACCCTTATCGCATCTCTGATGGATCAGTGGTCCCGGGTCAACATGCGAGCTTCCTGGGAAAACAACACGATCCTCTCTTTTTCAACGCTGATCCCGCGAAAGAAGATTTCAAGCTACCCGAACTGCAATTGCCTCGAGGCGTTTCTGTAGATCGCTTGATGAGAAGAAGAGAACTTCAAAAACTCATCGACAATCAAAGACGTTTGATCGATCACGCTGAAGCTGCCGTTTCACTCGACCGCTATTACGAACGAGCGATATCGATGCTCCAAAGCGATCGACTACAACAAGCATTTGCCATCGAAAAGGAATCACCCGAGCTTCGAGACCGTTATGGTCGCCATACTTACGGACAAAGCTGCTTGCTGGCAAGGCGCTTGGTCGAAGCTGGTGTTCGTTTTGTCACCGTTTATTTCTCACCCTCTATCGGCGGACAGAAGACTACCGAGGGTGGCTGGGATACTCACGGCTTTAACAACACCCGAATGTATAACATCATCGACAAGTATCACTTGCCAATCACCGAACAAACTCTACCAACTCTGCTGGATGACCTAGAGAGTCGTGGGCTTCTCGAAGAAACACTAGTCGTGTGGATGGGAGAATTCGGTAGAACACCAAAGATCAATGACAATGTAAGCCGAGATCACTGGCCCGATTGCTACACCGTTCTCCTTGCAGGTGGAGGATGCAAAAAAGGTTATGTTTATGGCACTTCCGATCGGCATGGCGCCAAACCGGATGAGCATCCTGTCCGCCCAGAGGATCTCGCTGCGACCATCTATTATCTCATGGGTATCGATCCAGCCAACGAAATCTTGGATCGCAATCAACGACCTCTGGCGATCGGAGGTAACCCGGTACTGGATATTATCTCCTAAGAAACCGCACTGTTTTCCCTAATCGGATGATGAAGTCTCGCGAAAACGTCCAAATCGTAAAAAGTGATCCACTGCGTCCGCTACATCTTCTCGCCACGGCACGGCGCTGTGCATCCCAGGTACCAACATCCAATCTTGAGCACCCTCAATCTCCGTATCCTCAGGCCTGACAACCAAATCCCCTTGAGCCGCGATGATGCCGAAAGGGATCGAAGGCGAAGGAAGTTGATTAACAAAACTTTCCTTGTGATCGCTCATCTGCTTTAACATCGGGACATATCTTCCGATCCAGCTTTCGATTCGGCCCGCAACATGCGATCCACGATTCGGAGAACATAAAAGAACCATCTTTCCAATTGAGTCGCCTTTAATCATTTCGGCAGCGACCCTGGCAACGATCCCTCCCATGCTGTGGCCCACTAAGTGAATGGGCATCCCACTGTTTCGATAGCTTTCATCAAGAGCCCTTGCCAATCGCTCCCCTTCGCGATCAATCTGACTCCAGATGCTCGGGTAACGGTAATGGGAAGCGTGCCATCCTTTTTCCTTGAGACGCTTTACTAGCGGGTGCATCCATATGGGCGATGCACCGAAGCCATGCAAAACCCAGATAGGCCCTGTGCGCGTGGCGTCGATTGCGTTGCCAGTTCCTTCTATATCGAATGTCGCCTTGGCTGGCATATCGATCTCATGCCTCAAATTTCAAACGCCACAACAGGAGTTATCAAAGACCACTGGTACTGCCTAAACAACTTATCAAATACCGTCTACCAAAAAAGCCTACGATGATTGTCGATCGTTTTTCATTTTCACTTAGATTCGACAACGACTCGTCACGAGCCTCGCTGGTTTACTGTACCCCAACGACAAGACTCAGTCTCCTGATTCGACTCGTCCGCTAGCCTGCCAACTTACCTGATGAGGCCTCCAGCACTCGCGGCGGCCTGTATTTGATAAATCCAATGACCCATGATCCAGAGCCAGCATATCCAACAACAAATTACCTCGATAAAGGTGGCGTATTCCCACATAGGAAGTGGTCCAGCGAGGATTCACCTCAATGGCAGTCAATTCAAGTTGGCCGTCATCAACGACGTAAACAAAGTCAATCCCTATCCAGCCTCCGGCACCTTCTCCCAACCGATCCAAAACAAGATCGCCGAGTTGATGCACTTGGTCCCAGAATTTCTCTGGCAGTGGCCCTTTGCCGCCGTGATACTGTGGCTTCTCCAGATGAGGGTACGATTCACTGGCAATCCACTGGATTCTTTGCTGCACAGGAGGCATCCAGTAGCGCTCATCTTTCGAGACCCAAACGGCGACACTTCCTGCTTGCCCCTCTCGCCAAGCCTGAACCAACAACCGATCTCTCGTTTCTATTTTGACCAACCAATCGCGTATACCTGCGAACGTACCACGGTAAATCCCTTCACAGCCTGCACCATCCACCGGCTTGATGACCCAGAGGTCTGATGCGTTTTGAAGCGATGAAGAACTTTCTAAGAAACATTCTGCTGAAATGGTCAAGGGATGAAGTAAGGCGATAGGATCCAAACCGCACTTTGGCTTGGGCAACCGAAGCCACTCCGCCATCTGAAGCTTATTACAAGACCTTTGAAGAAAAGGATTGCGACAACCGATCCGGCTAGAAGTTACTCGATCAATTTCCTTAACGACCTCTTCTAGAATATGATCGCACTCGGGAGCGATCACGATGACGGCATCGACATCCTTTGCCAGCGAAGACCATTGCTGTAGATAATCTTGCTGTGGGTCAAGCGGTAAAAAAACCTGATCGCTGGTCGTTTCAGGAAACCAATGCAACGCTCTTGCGTCGAGCGGAACGATCAAGTTGAAAGGATTGCTAGGTCGTCGAAGATCAATCGACGGATCCCGCCAATCCTTAGCGACCGCCGACATCATCGCCCAGCCTTCTGTGCGAAAACTAACCGGAATTTCACTCTCGGGATGCGACTGCAACCCACCGCCGAGAATGAATTCCAGCAGTAGTGCCCGCTTCATCGGAACGTGTCCCTAGTCTCGCAATCCACTATCGAGTCACGATCTCTAAGGATCTCAGAATGGCTTACTGAGAAACAAAATAGAGAACCAACAAACGCAACCGCTTTCTAGAAGATTCCTAATTGATCGCGTGCTTCCTCAGTCATTTTATCTGGTGACCACGGCGGATCCATGACCACTTTGATTTCTACTTGCCCAACCCCAGGCAATTCCTCAATGGCTCGCTTGCTACCACCAACCAATTGAGGACCTGCCGGGCACATCGGGCTGGTCATCGTCATTTCCACCTTAACATTCGTCTTACCATCATCGCCGGCAGCCAGATCGACTAGGTAAATGAGACCTAAATCGACGATGTTCACAAACAGTTCCGGATCGATAACGTTCTTCAGTGCTTCGCGAACCTTATCTTCACAGAGTGAGGAGGTTGCGGTTGGTGCCGGTATATCGAAATTATCTCGCGGTTGATCTTTGAGAGATACAAATATCTGATCGCCTTCGATCTTCACATCATGAGCAATAGTCGGCTCGGTTGCAGGCATCGTCAGAGCCTTGCCTGTTCGCACATCAAACTTAGCACCGTGGCGCGGACATGCTAACTCGCTCCCCGTAAGTTCTCCGTCGCCTAAAGTTCCACCATCGTGAGTGCAAACATCGTCGATGCAGTAGATCGAACCACCGACATCCGCCAGCACAATGAAACGTCCCTGTACCTCAAGAGTCAATTTACCCTGGGCCGCCAACTCGGACCTTTTCGCAACCGGCACGAACTCGCTCATGCTTGCAGAAGCCTTTCCATTTATTACTGATATTCTCGAACCTGTCGCGCGATCGCAAGACCAAGCGCATCTCGCACACTCTCAATGGTGATACGATCAAAAATCTGCTGGAAGAACCCTGTCACAATCATGCGGATCGCTTCTTTGCGAGTAAACCCTCGAGAGCGTGCATAGAAGATCAATTCTTCGTCTACTTTGCCAGATGTGCTACCATGGGTGCAGCGAACGTCGTCTGCCTTGATCTCCAACCCCGGAATCGAATCAGCCCGGCACTGATCGCTAAGCAGTAGATTATCGTTTCGCTGATAACCGTCTGTTTTTTGAGCCGCCGTATCCACTTTGATCATACCTCGCCAAACCGTTCTCGAACGATCTTGCAGGGCGGCCTTGTATAGAAAATCGCTGCGGCAATGTTCCGCTCGATGATGCTGAATCGTGTTGTAAGTCATCTGCTGTCGGTCTTGGGTGAACATCACGCCATTGACCTGTGATTCAGCACCCGTTCCACAGAGTGCCACTTGCTGGCTCACCTGTGCGAATCGACTCCCTAATGCAGCAATCGTCCATTGCAATGAGGCATCACGCATTAACTTCGCTCTCTGATGAGCAAAATGCCAAGCGTTGCGTCCCCAGTCCTGAAGATTGACATATCGCAACCGAGCATTAGGTTGCAAAACAATCTCGACACCACCGCAGTGGAAACCACCTGCTTCCGCGTTGGGGCTATTAGCTTCATACAAAAACGTCGCTTCAGCGCCATCTTCGAGCACGATCAAAGTATGCCCTAAATCGGTACCGCCGTCAGACATTCCCGCCAGGACATGAAAGGGCTCGCGAACGACAACTCCCTTGGGAACATACAGCAAGTGCCCACCCTGCCAGCAAGCGGCATGCAGCGCCGCGAAACGATCTTGCTTGGCATCCAAGACACTGTAGAGATACTTCTGGACGATTTCAGGATGCTGCACCGACATCGATTCCAGAGATCCGAACAAAACACCTTTGGATGTCGCTGCCGTGGAAACTTCAGAGCGGCGAACATGACTGTCAACTGTTTCCAATCGGCCAGCAAGTTCAACGCCTTCGGTGAGCCAACAGGGAAGCACCACAGGCTCTTGGGGAGATTCCAGCGGAAGGCTATAACGCTGCAACTGGAATGGACGCAAATCGCTTCGCATCCAATCCTCATCACCACGACTAGGCCAAGCCATCGACGCATATCGTTCCCACGATTCGCGTCGAAGTTGCTCCAGCCAAGTGGTTCCGCCAGACAATTTTAAAAACTGCTCAAAAGTCGCCGCATCAAAGGTGGGCGATAAAGTCGACGATGACATTTTCGGAATTTCCTACAGACCAATCACCCTTGAACTAACCAACAGAACCTTCCATCTGCAATTGAATCAGTCGATTCATCTCAACTGCATACTCCATCGGGAGTTCCTTAACCAGCGGCTCGATGAATCCGTTAACGATCATCGTGCTTGCTTCCGCTTCAGAAAGTCCTCGGCTCATCAGGTAAAACAACTGCTCTTCACCGATTCGGGAAACGCTCGCCTCGTGCCCAACGCTGACATCTTGATCAAGAATCTCGATGTAAGGATAAGTATCGCTGCGGCTCTTGCTGTCCAAGATAAGCGCGTCGCAAACAACATTGCACTTGCTTCCCTTCGCATTCTTTTCAACGCGAACAAGCCCTCGATAACTGCTTCGACCGCCACCTTTGCTGATCGATTTGCTGATGATCTGACCGGTTGTGTTAGGAGCAGCATGCACCAACTTTGCACCCGCATCTTGATGCTGACCACGCGATGCAAATGCGATCGACAAAATCTCGCCACGCGCCCCAGGCTCCATCATGTAAACAGCGGGGTACTTCATGGTCAACTTGCTACCAAGATTTCCGTCAACCCATTCCATCGTTGCATCGGCGTAAGCCATCGCACGTTTGGTCACAAGGTTATAGATATTGTTAGCCCAGTTCTGAATCGTCGTATAACGGCAACGACTACCTCGCTTGCAAACAACTTCCACCACTGCTGAGTGCAAGCTTTCGCTGCTGTACATCGGAGCCGTACAACCTTCGACGTAATGAACCTTGGCTCCTTCGTCGACAATGATCAGAGTTCTTTCGAACTGCCCCATATTCTCCGCGTTGATGCGGAAATACGCTTGCAATGGGAAATCAACTTTGACCCCTTTCGGGATGTAAATAAACGAACCGCCCGACCAAACAGCAGAGTTCAATGCGGCGAATTTATTGTCGGTCGAAGGAATCACTGTTCCGAAATACTGGCGTACTAAATCGGGATGCTCTTTCACCGCCGAATCGGTATCCGTGAAGATAACACCCTGGTTCGACAATTCTTCTTTCAACGAGCCGTAAACAACTTCGCTTTCAAATTGAGCTTTCACTCCGGCGAGAAACTTCTTTTCCGCTTCTGGGATACCTAGCTTGTCAAAAGTATCCTTGATCTCTTGAGGAACTTCATCCCAAGTTCGCCCTTGCTTGTCGGTCGGCTTGAGATAGTAGTAAATGTCCTGGAAATCGATGGCAATATCGCCACCCCAGTTCGGAGTCGGCTTGGAATTGAAAATCTCTAACGCTTTGAGCCGGTACTCACGCATCCAGTCCGGTTCATTCTTCATGTCAGAAATCTGATTCACGATCTCCGCATCGATCCCTTTTCGTGCCTTAAAGACCGCTTTGGATTCGGTGCGAAAATCGTATTTATTGATTTCCCCAATACCATCGTCTGCTGGGGTGATTACATCTGTTGCCATAAAGGCGCTCCGTAATATCGCCGTAAACTCTATTTGCTTTATCCCAAAACGATTACCAAGTCGATCTATCAGGTAGTCAACTCAACCGCTTCATCTTCATTGGTTCGTAGCATCGCTTGATTCGCTTCATCCGCATCGGGATAACTGCTGCGAATGCGATCATAACCCGTGTCGTGCAACTCTCTCGCAAGTTCCGGACCGCCCGTTTCCACAATGCGGCCACCCAACATCACGTGCGTGAAGTCAGGGGGATTGTGCTCCAACAACTTGTCGTGGTGAGTGATGATTAGAAGACCCATTTTTTCTCGACCGATCTCTGCAATACTTTCGCTTGCCAATCGAACAGCGTCCGCATCCAAACCGCTGTCGGTTTCGTCTAGAATAGAAAACTTGGGCTGTAACATTGCCATCGTCAAAATCTCTGCGCGTTTCATTTCGCCACCAGAGAAACCGTCATTGACATAACGACGTGCAAACTCAGAGTCGATCTTCAACTGCTCCATTTTGCCTTTGAGTTCCTTGCGAAACTCGCGCATCGGAATCAACTCTTCCCCTTCCTTGCGGTCTGGGCGACGAACATTGGTCGCCGCATGACGAAGAAAGTCCGCCATCTTCACGCCCGGGATAGCAATAGGTCGCTGGAAAGCCATGAAGATCCCGGCACGAGCCCTTTGATCCGCTTCCATCGCCAAAACGTCTTGGCCATCCAGAGTGATCGAGCCCTCGGTAACCTCGTACTTGGGATGCCCCATGATCGCTAACCCCAACGTGCTCTTGCCCGAACCGTTAGGCCCCATCAAGGCATGAGTCTCGCCAAACTTCATCTCCAAGTTCACACCGCGCAAAATCGGCTTTCCCTCAACCGCGACGTGCAAATTTTCAATTTTCAAAACGTGAGTCATCGTCGACCACTTCCCGCTTCTTATTGTTTTCGTTGATGAACCAACAGCATCCTTACCAAACCAACTTCCTCAAACCCCAAAATCCAATTCACTCTGACCGAGCAGTATTACCTAGTATCAATAGCACCAAGCATCAATGACCCGAATTGTCTGCCATTTGCATTGGTCTGAACTGACAACTGCTATGACCATCCAGTCGGCAACACGATAATTCCATCGGTTGCCCCATTGCTGTGCTCAAGACCTCCTGCTCCATCTCGCAAAGGTGCCGGCTATGCTCTCCCTGCACCAAGTCGGGATAGGGACAAGCTTGTACTTCTAGCACTGGCAATTTGCCCGTCTGAATGACAGTGGCAGGGATCTTGCGGTCTCCCAAAGCTTTAACCAAATCCGACATTCGATCAGTAACCGTATCTCCCTGAATCTCTTCAAGGTAGATGCTTCCCATCCGCGCCGAAACTCTCTTGAGCAAACCATCCTTCAGCGGACCACTGGGCAATACACTCACCTCTTGCCACAAAGCCAACGCTAAATCCGCGTAACTGACCCCCGCGTATCGAAGTCCGAGTGTCGTGATCGAATAGCGGAAAGATGGCCTGCCTCGACCAATCCCCTGCTTCTCCTTGACTATCAGCTTCAACTCTTCCAAACGATCCAATCTCTGCCGAACCGCCGTAGCCGTCACATTCAATTGCTCAATCAGATCTTGGATCGAAAGGCTTCCGCGACGACGCAGTAAATCCAAAACGGCTTGGTCAATGGGCCGAATCGCCAACGACGAATTCTCCTCGCCGTTTTTCAGATCACTCTGGATATTGCTAGCATCATCCATCGGAGTCGACTCCGCGAAGTTCACAAACTTGTTATTTCGCTCTCACTGTAGGAGCCCCGCTCTTTTTTAACAAGTGGCGTTGCGAAAATTATTGCGGTATTTTCAACGCCCTTCAGCCCCCAAATTAAGACAATAAGGGCAGATAAACCTTCATGTTGAGACATAATCTCATCAAGAAAGCCGCTTTGACATGGGAAGGTGAGCTGTAAGTCTCAGGAAGCGAGAAGGCCTCCCCACAAGAAGTAGACCCAGCAATAGCAGCAGCAGTAGCAGCTAACCGTGATCGCCCCAGCGGCCATGACGCGCGGCTGCCGGAGGACGATAGTTAGGCCCAGTCCGAACAGGCAAGGGAATAGAGTCTTTGGTGGGTGGCACCGTTCCCTCGGCTCTCATTTGCATAGCGCCGTAGAGTCGATTGAATTGCTCGACGAATCCCCCAGAACTCTCAGACAAGCAAACGGCCCCAACGACCCGATTGGCTTGGCGAATGACTCCATTCATCGGGCCTCGATCAAAACTCGACATGAGAGGTTGCCTCCTTGTAGCCCTGATCCTTAAGCCTAACCGATAACGATTTTACCTTGGTAATTTGCGACTCCACCCTCTCGATCCGATGAGACTTGCTCGGACATACGCTGCAGTACTCTCACACGTGGTCCGCTAAACTTTTTGCAAGTTCCGCCGAAAGGTCGCTTACGCCCAAGTCGTTTGCTGCAATCTAAATTCCCACAACTCCAACACCAGGGCCAGATCAAATTCATCCTCTGGCAAGTGGGATCGTCAAGAATTTTGAATGGCGATCAACAGGCCTGTAGCCTTCTATCGCACAGACCACGACTTGTGTTAAGCAAAATCCAAGCCTGTTAAATTCCGAACTCGCTCTTGGTAGTTTCCAAGAAGGCCACCAACAATATCCCAGCGATCGCGTTTTCGCAGCTCAATATCACCTTGCTCATTGATCCGCACGATGGCATGTGGCGTTACACCAGCTCGCAATAAATCCTGGGGAGGCAAGTCATGCTCTGTCACAACCTGCATTAACGTGTTACCTGTCATTTCTACAAAACGCATAGTCATTCAGCCCAAATCAAGTAAGTAGTAACTTTCTTGATAGTACCATAACCCCAGCCTGTTACAACGATAACTCCGTCAGTTGGCAAAGGATCTTTTTCAAAGAGTTGACTTTGGAAGAAATCACCGCCGACTCTCGCCCCTTGTCACAAACTGCACCGCGTACAGCAATTACTTCGGGCTGCACTTGAATCAACGCTGGAAAATCCTCATAGCTGAGCGACCCAGCCAACGCCAAGCGAATGCCCTGGCGGCCTAACTGCTGCCGGTAAGCACGCAGCCGCTCAGCATTCAAATGGGCGAATAGCCCGCGGCCATCTTTGACAAAGGTATCAATCAAGACCATGGGTGAACTGATTTCTGTAGCTAACTCAACGATCTCTTCCCATGCAGGAGAACCCGCCCGCTGGTAGTCTGCGTAATAAACAGCAGCTAAACGAACCCCCGATGGGGCATTCGCCGCGAGGTCGATTATCTCATCGCGCCACGGCTTATAGGCAGCGCAGCCGGAGAGCCCAATTTTCGCCAATTCCACTCCCTTGATGATTCGTTGCCACTGTTCCCACAAAGGCTCCCGAAGATCTCTCAATTCCCCAGCGGCCAGACTCAGAGGCAGGTTACCACGCGGCACCTCCAGGATCTCCTCGATGACCGAATTACTCGCACGTCCTAAAGACCCCAGGGCTGGCTCTTTGACATCCAACCAATCACAACCACCCTCCAAAGCGGCTCTTGCTTCCGCCGCGCTGCGAACCGACACCAGAAGTTTTGGTGTCAACAGCGATGCTCGGGTGACTTGCACAATAAAACCCTCATTCCATAACCTAGAATCTACCTAACTGCGAAACCACCAAACTGTAAGCCAGCCCTTGGAAGCGGGGGAGGGGCTACGTTTGTTTTTTAATTGCGTTTAAAATTGTCCCCTTGCCAAATAGTCCGCGGTCCAGCCACTATTAGCATACAAAACTGACTATTTTGCCCCCTAATCCCTCAGGCCCAGCGAGCCGAGAAATCCCCACCTTTTTTCCCTCTCAGCACCCTAGCCCCGCGATCGGATGACGGTTTACGCTTAGAATTTGAACGTGGATCGAGCAGGCCCTGCTGTTGCCAAAACTCGCATCGCGAACAACTGCTCACTCAGCCGCCTGATTGCCAATAACCAACCATTTTAAACGGCCATTGAATGACTTACTTGCCAGCCTGGAGAGATCCAAGTGGAATTTGATTTAATTGAATCTCAAGACCATTTTTTGGATCTGTGCCAACAGCTCAGAGACTCGGATTGGATGGGATTTGATACAGAATTCGTGTCCGAAGACTGCTACCGCCCCGACCTCTGCCTAATCCAAGTTGCCACCCAGAAAAAGCTGGCTATCATCGACCCTCTGGGATTGAAAGACCTGCAACCATTCTGGGACCTACTTCTGGATCCGAAGAGAAAAATCGTCGTTCATGCTGGTCGCGAAGAAACCCTATTTTGCTACCGTGCGACCGGACAATTAATTCCAAACCTATTTGACATCCAGATCGCCTCTGGTTTTGTAGGGCTGGAATATCCAGCATCCTACGCAACCTTGTTGCAGCGGTTGATAGGCTACAAATTAGACAAGGGTGAAACGCGTACTGATTGGCGAGCTCGTCCTTTAAGTGGCTCGCAATTAGAGTACGCTGCCGAAGACGTTGCCCACCTAGATCAACTGCATCGCAAACTAACCCACCAGCTTACCGAGGCTGGACGCTTGGAATGGCTGGCCGACGAAATCAATCAGTGGCTCCACAAACTGGTGCATCAAGAAAACCAGGAACAATGGCATCGACTTAGTGGTGCATCCTCGTTATCACCTCGCAGCAATGCAATTCTTCGAGAACTTTGGGTATGGCGTCACCGACTTGCTGCCCAACGCAACATCCCACCCCGACGATTGGTACGGGACGACTTGCTCGTCGAGCTTGCCCGCCGTACAAGCGCCGATCCGAAACGAATTGCCAACCTACGCGGCATGCACCATCCCGGAATGAAACAATATGTAGACCCGATTGCACGCTGCATCGAACGAGGTCTAGAAGCCCCCGAAATTCGCTTGAGCAAACCGCATCGTGGCCGCCGTGATGACGTTTCTGGTCTGGTTGCTCAGTTGCTCCAAGTCGCCTTGGCTTCTCTCTGTCGCAACAAAAAAATAGCACCTCAGCTTGTTGCAACCAACGAAGACTTGCGTGAATGGGCAGACTATCGTCTCAGCGAGAAACGATCTTCGCAAGGAAAAAACAAAAACACCGCTTCGCCCTCTGTCGAAAGCCTGCCACGTCTACTAACAGGGTGGCGTGGAGAAATATTCGGCACCGAACTGGATGGACTGCTGCATGGCAACATTGGCGTGTTTGTACGAAGCTTGCACTCGGACAACCCGCTGGAACTTCGCCACATTAGCCAATCGCAAGAACGAACGTAGACTCCCAGGCAATCGACTGCCAGGCATCGCAGGTTAGCTTACAACAGCAACTCAAGCGATGCTTAGCGTTGTCAATGTAGAAACTCAGCCAACGATCTTTGACCGAAGCGATTGCAACAGATTCATAGCTCCACCAATCTCCGCTTTCTGTCGCTCCGGCTCCTGGGGAATCTCTCTCTCGATCGTGAGTGGTCCCCGGTAACCGATCTCGTACAATGTCTTCAAATACAGTTCCATATTGACATCGCCCTGCCCCAGCGGCACTTCGCAACCCCAGGTCACCCCTGGCTGAGCGCTCCAAGTACCATCCTTGCAGTGTACGCTATGAACGTAGCTTCCGATGTACTTCAGCGCTTCGATCGGATTTCCAGTTCCGTAGAGAATCATATTGGCTGGATCGAAATTCACGAAAAGATTACTGCGCTGCGTATCTTTGATAAACTGAACCAAAGCAACCGCTGTTTCCTGGCCAGTTTCTAAGTGAACATCCTGCTCATTGCGAGCCGCATGGTCGCAAAGTTGACGTGTAACTTCTACCACGTCAGCATATTCACGAGATGACGTGTCGTGAGGCACAAATCCCAAGTGTAAGCCGATTACATCACAGTTCAGAAGGCGAGTGAAATCGGAAATCTCTTTCATTTCCTGCAATCGAGCAGCTCGAGTCTCTGCAGGAACAAGGCCAACCGTTCGAACGACCGTTGGGATGTCTGCGTAACTCTCGCCGTCAAAGCCACCGAACACGCAAGTTAATTCAACCCCGAGACTTTCCAGTTGCTTTGTGAAGTCTTCAGCTGCTTTAGCCGTTCGAGTACCTCGATGCGGAGCATGCAATTGAATTGTGGGAATTCCGAGTTCCTTCACAACAGACAACTTGACTCCCAAACCTGCGTCGACCGAAGTGAATACACCGATTGGCCAAATACTCACAGCACTCTACCCTTAACTGTTCTGAGGCTCGATAACACTCCACCCAAAATCAATAAGGCCTCCGTGCCGATCCTTCGATCCGTCAGGCGAGCATCATACGCGATTCTTGAAAGACAAAAAACAGGTCTCACCAGAACTTTTTTTTCGGCAAAAAAAAGCAAACTTTTCGGTTCGTCCACTTTACGCTAGCCCATCCAAGCGATTCAAAAAAAAACACCCGCCATTTTAAGGGCAGGTGTTTCTGAAGTTCTTAGAACTCGATTCTCAAAACCTAGTTCGCGAATCAGAGCAGTCGATTAAGGCTGAATACCAGCTTGTCTTTCTTCCTCTTCTTCACGAATCAAAATCTTCGGTGTCACCGTCATCATGAAGGTGCCGGTTTCGCGACCGATACCTACGTTCTTGAACAAACGGTTGATGTAAGGAATCTTGTTGAGCATCGGAACACCGCGTTCGATTCGGCTTTCGGTCATACGCTTGATACCACCCAGCAAGATTGTACCGCCGTCTGGCACGTTCACCGAAGTCGAAACGTTGGTGATCGAGAACGATGGCTGCTGAACCGTCGTACCTTCGATAATTTCCTCTTCATCCTCGCGATCGATCGGCTTACCGTCCGCATCAACAACCACCTGACCGGTTTTCTTGCTTCTCTTACCCTCGAACGTAAAGGTCGAAACCTCTCCGATTCGGGTGAAGTTAGGTAGCAGGGTGAGTCGTACGAATCGCTTGTCTGGTGACACTACCGCTTGAACGTTCAACTGAGTTCCTTCGCTGAGAACTACGATGACCGGCTGTTGTGCGACTGCGAAGTCACCAACCACAGGGATCAAACCTGTCACGAAGGGTCGCTGAGTTTGATCGGTGATGCTGGCGAACTGACCGTCGTACAAGGTTACCTTAGGTGCCTGCAAGATGTTGGTTCGTGCATCGCCCTGTGCTGCTTCAAGGAAGAAGAACAATTCGATGTCACTGAGAATCGCGAAGCCAAAGGAGGCTGCCGATCCAGGGTCAAAACCACCAACTGTAGGACGAGCTGCGGTGAAAGAGTCCTGATTGAACTGCAAATCCAAGTCCGCAGTTGGCTGTCCTGTCGCATCGATACCTACCGTTACGCTTGGACCGGAATCTTCCGCAGGCAAAGTCGAAACGTTGTCGTCAATCTTGAAATCGAAGTCCACACCCATTCGCTCGAAGAAGTTATCGCTAAGAGTGATGAACCGAACTTCGATTGTTACCTGTACGTTCTGCAGAGCTCGCAAGGCACTCAACAGCTCCTGAACTTGCTCGTGAGTTTCCTGAGGAGCACTGATAACCAGAGACAGGTTACCTGGGTAAGCCTGCATGGTCGCGTCGCCGCTTTCCCATGAATCTGGATCAATGGTGCTTTGAATCAACATCATCAGCTGGCTGAAGTCTGCCATCGATGCACCACCGCCACCACCCAAGCCACCTGCGGGAGCTGGAGGAGCAAGCATTCCCATTCCTGGCAAACCTGCACCAAATTGAGGACCAACGCCGTTGACCATCGGGCCGCCACCCATCGGCATTCCCATGCCAATGCCCGGCAGGTTGTTCATCTGGGCCAAAACTTCGCTGTTAGGATTGATCGAGGTTGGCTTGCTCGAAACCATCTGGAACGGAGAAACCTCGTTGGTCGAGACCAACATACGATTTCCCTGCGTCTGATAAGCTGCTTGGATCGCTCCCGCCATACCCTGCGAATAATCGAGGACAAAGTTCGGGATCGGAACCACCAAGTCTTTGACGTTGTAAGTGTTGAACACAACATTGCGTCGAATTCGATCGCGACTGGTGATCAACAAGACATCATCCCGCACCGTGTAACCAAGGTTCATCGGCTCTAGCAATAGAGTCAAGGCACTCTTGAGAGATACAGGATTGGTAAGATTTAAATTCACCGTCTGATCCGAGGGGAGTGCTTCGGCAGACAACCCGAGTGGGTCGATATGAATCGGAACATTCACCATCTGGCTCAGCAAGTTCATCGCTTCTGCAAGTGGCTTCTGCGTGAATTGAACAGTCACTGGTGTCTTGAGCTTATTGTAGATCTCGCGCTCACCAGCTGACATCTTCACGATGTTATCCTGTAAGCCCGTACGCAATTTCTTGATCTGATCCCAAGAGCGTGCATCGGGGAAAACCAGCGGGTTACGATCGTCGAATGGAACCGCAGCCTCTTCAGTGCTGGTCATCAAGTCAGAAAACTTTTCTTCCTTGAGAGCCACAATGTCGCTGTTCTCACGAATTCTTCTCGAGATACGTGACAGCTGGTACAACGAAATAGCAATCTGAGAATTCGGATCCAGCTCGAGAACCTGCTTAGCAATCTGCTCAGCTTCTTCGTAGCGTCGCTGCTCCATCAAGTCATTAAACTGCTCAACCATCGAAGCAATTTCTTGATCCAGCTTCGCTCGCTCTTCGCGTTGCAAATCGAGTTCAGCCAGGATGCGGCGATTGTTCTGATCCAATTCGATATTCGAACGGTTCTGGTCGATGTAAGCCTGCTGCGCTGCAACAGCTCGGTCCACCATCGTCAGAAACTGCTTGCGAGCAGGAGCATCAAGATCCGCTTGGGCGACTCGCATTCGCAACGAGTTCAACCGCTGTAGGGCTCCGAGAGGATCGGTTTCACGTGCTCGTTCCGCCTCGGCCATTTCGCCGGTAACTTCACGGAACATCTTTTGACGCATCGCAGCCTGCTCTTCGCTAACAGGGGCTGCGGTAGGACCGCCAGCTGGCAACTGACCTTCATTGCGTGCAGCTGGAACGTTCAACAACATCAGCTTCTCGCGAAGTTGCTGACGGATCACGGGATCCATCGTTCCTTCAAACTTCCACGCTTCGGAAAACTTTTGCAATGCAGCTTCGCGATTTCCAGCAGTAAGAGCCTGCAAGCCCTGCTGGTACAACGCTTCACCACTAGTGTTCGGAGCTTGGCCAACGTCACCACCCTGGGCACTGGCCATCTGAACGGCTGAAGGATCCTGCTGAGGCAGGAAAACCCCTTGCTGCACTCCAGCAGGAGCCGCAGGCAACTGACCACCAGCTGGAACAACTGGATAGCTTGGAGCTGCTGCAGGAGCAGGCTGTGCAACACCCATGACAGGCTTGCCCTGCTTCATCGCCGCAATGTCTTGTCGAACCTTATCTGTCGTGTCCGATAGACCAGCCACCAAACCCTGTGGCTTATAGGGAACTTTATCCGCTTCTGCCACCAGCTGTTCCGCAGCAGCCAGATTGCCTCCCCGCATCGCAGCGCGAGCTTGCATCAGCAACGCTTCATACTGCTGCTGAGGATTGACCGCAGGGGCCTGAGGCTGCTGAGCAGCTGCCCGACCACTTCCGATCATGCCGGCAGTTGGCACAATAGCTGGACCGGCAAAAGCGGCCAGTCCGGCAAGCCAACCAAGTTTCTTTGTGAATCTGGTGACTTTCACGCGACACTCCTTCTTCGCAATGTCTGGATCTCGGACTGCCGGCGGGTGCCTCCCAAGATCGCTTGTCAACGCACAGGCCGACCTTCGCTCTCGGGTACACTAACCGGTCTAAATTTTGTTTGCTGTTCGATGCGGGAAAAGTCCGTTGTCCCCACATCCAATCAGTTCGATGCCTATCTCGAAAAGCTTGCTTGAAACCCTCGCTACCATCGTCTCCGCAGCCCCCGGTGGGGTCTTCGTCAACCGGCAACTAGAGTTCTTTCCGAGACTAAAATGGTCCACAGAAACAACCCGAGGTTTCACTGAGCAAGGTAAGTACGGGCCAACGCCAGTCGGCGTCAAGCCCACTCTATCCGCATAATCGGTACAATCATCGCTTCCGCTATAATCCGATCCCAATAAAGCTGCAAAATCTTTACGATTTAACTAAAGAGAGGTTCGTTTTCCCCTTGCACACCCAACCCCAGTTCTCCCAAACACGGACAAACTGCGCATTCAACCCAAACCACCACAGATTTTTCTCACGCCACTAACCTCAATCCTTCATCTCCCCTACTTATGACTACCTTCCACGTCCTCGCTGATCTCCCGCTGGCCGACACCTTTCATAATTTCCTAGGTGCCGACATCCAGTTTCACGACCTCAATACCTTTCAAAACAATAGTCAACTTCGCGCACAACTCGCTCCCCTAATCGCCGGTCTGGTCACTTATGGTCACCCGAAAATCGATGAAGCGATTCTTGAGCAACTCCCCAACCTGCGAGTTATCTCCAATCATGGCGTCGGTGTTGATCACATCGATATCGAGGCTGCCCGAAAACGAAAACTCCAAGTCGGACACACCCCAGGCGCAGTCGATGGGGCCACAGCAGACTGCGCAATGGCTTTGATGCTGGCAGCTGCTCGACGACTTGTGCCGTGCGAAAAATTTGCCCGTAGCGCTTCCTATCGAGCCCAAAACTTCTCAGATCTCGATATGCTCCACTACCGAGGTCGCGATGTTTTCGGAGCAACCCTTGGCATCGTTGGCATGGGGCGAATCGGAAGCCAAGTCGCCAAGAGAGCAGCTGCCTTTGACATGCGAATTATGTATCACAACAGAAATCGTTCGCAACTCAATGAAGAGACATTTAACGCTACCTACAACGATCTCCCATCACTTTTATCGCAGTCGGATTTTGTCGTACTCTGCTTACCCCTCACTACTTCAACGAGAAACATCATAGGCGCAGAACAACTTCAAATGATGAAGCCAACCGCTACGCTGATCAATGTCGCCCGCGGTGGCGTCGTCGATACCAAAGCCTTGGTTGATGCCCTTAAAGCGGGAACGATTTGGGGAGCAGCACTCGATGTGACCGATCCAGAACCTTTACCTCCAAATCATCCGCTTTTCGACATGGAAAACGTAACGATCTTACCCCACATTGGCAGCTTTACCGAACAAACTCGGTTGCGCATGGCTGAACTGACAATGTTCAATTTACGGGAAGGACTTAACCAGCGTCCCGTACGCTTCAACGCTGCAAGTTGACCTCTACAGAAGCGGGCCACTGACCATCGCTTATCAATTCACCTTTGATTTGTTTGGATTGCAGTGTCACGAATCGTATCTTCTTACGATTCCATGTGTAGCTTACGTAAACCAATCCATCTTCCCCAAGAATCACGGCCGGATAAGAAAACTCACCGGCTGGTTCATTCTCCAATTGCGCCACAGCCTTCCATTGGATTCCATCATCGGAGATTGCCAAATTCAATTGAGCTCGCGCGGCTCCCGGTTTCTTGGGATCGCGAATGGTATGGTTGTAAACTAGCAGATGCCTTCCGTCGCTCAGCGTCACTGCATCAATACCTGAATTCGGATTGGGAAGGCCTGTGGTCGACATCGCACTCCAAGTTGCACCCTGATCTTTCGAAATGGAGCTGATAATTTTCTGGGCTGAACGACTTCTGCAGAGCATTTGCAAATCACCATTTGGCAGTTGCAAAAATGTTGGCTGAATACTTTCTAGCGGACCTTTATCATTTAGCGGTCCCACTTTTCGCCAATCCTTTAATTCACGGGATACTAATTCAACATGCGTGCGCCATCCATCGTGCTCTGAACTCGATCCACATAGCAGACTACCATTTGAGAGAAGCAATGGCTTGTTTTTGATCGGCCCAAGTATTTCGTCGGGCAAGCGAGTTCCCTCCGACCAATTCTTTCCACCATCTTCGGACTGCTTCAGCATTCCCCACCAAGTCGATGGACTTGGGCCTACTTTGTAAAACAGCAGCAATTTCTTTTCCCACTGAAACAAAACGGGATTCCAGCAAGGATAACGCTTTCCATCAACCACCCCATCAGCCACCATTTCCGGTGACTCCCAACCTGCTTTTGTTCGGCGGGAAAGCCATATGGCAACATCTTTATTCCCCTCCTCAGTTCCGCCAAACCAACTGCAAACCAATTCCCCGTCAGCGCTGACGACGATTGTCGAAGCATGGCATTCAGGGAAAGGCGCCGTCTCGTAGATCCACTCGCGACCGATAATTGCACTCTGCTGCGCCGAAACATGGGAAACAACTCCCACAATCGCAACAGAAACCATCAACAATCGTGACGCTAGTGGAACGATGTTTTGCTTGGAAAATAAAGCCACCATAATCAATACCTTGTTACCTTCGTGCGATTCTTAGGATAATATACGCGGTCTCGCAAAGATTGCTTTCCCGCCAATGGAATCAAGAAGTAATGGAATCAAGAAGCGGCCGGTTTGAAAGACTTCACGGACCTACATCATCCGCTGTTGCCATCCGAACTCGCGGTTACACTTGTTGTTAAACTCTAACTGCTACAAAACTTCACCACGATTCTCTCTGACTTGCTATCTCTGCTTCAACTATCCAAGCCAATTTCTCGATGTTTTTTTATCTCATTTGATCCGACTCCATTTAATCGTATGAATCTCAACTACATATACCGTCACCTTTCACACTCGGCTTTTTCCATCAGTAAAAACCTTTCGTGTATAGCCGTTTTCATTGCCTTTTTTAATAGTCCGATGACAGCACTACTTTACGCTGAGATCGCTGTCCCTTCGGTTCAACAAGCCTTGCAGACTTCGGGCGATAATCGGGCACAGCTCGAAAAAGCGCTCGCGGAAATCTCCCCCGATCAGAAGCCTGGGCTGGAATTTCTTCTTCGCCACATGCCCGATCATGATCTGCAATCTCTCAACTCAGATTACCTATTGCAAAACGTACGTTTGGCTTATCAAGCTTGGAAAGAATCCCCCTGGCATTCTCAGGTCGACGAGGAATTATTCTTCAATAACATCTTGCCGTATTGTGTCGTAAACGAAACACGCGATGAGTGGAGAAAAGACTTTTACGAGCGATTCCGACCTTTGATCGCTGAATGCAAAACGATCAGCGAAGCGGCTGCGACATTGAACAGTCAAATCTTTGGGATCGTTCAGGTAAAATATTCAACAAAGCGTCCTAAGCCCGACCAAAGCCCCGCCGAATCCATGAAAGCAGGACTTGCTTCTTGTAGCGGTCTATCGATCTTGCTGATCGATGCTTGCCGCGCCGTTGGTATACCAGCTCGCTTTGCAGGTACACCGCTGTGGGCAGATGGCAGTGGCAATCATTCATGGGTCGAAATTTGGGACAACGGTCAATGGCACTTCACCGGGGCATGCGAAGCGACCGGTAAAGAACTCAATCAAGGATGGTTCACCGGTCGCGCCAGCCAAGCGATCATCGACGATCCACGAAAAGCAATTTACGCTTCAAGTTTCAAGCGAACACCTATCCACTTTCCACTTGTTTGGGATCGTCAGATTCGTTTTGTCTACGCAGTGAACGTTACTCCGCGCTACGCGGGTAAACAAGAAATCCCTGATGGAATGATGGAGCTGATGTTTGTCGCTCGATCTCCAAAATCGAAATCGCGCACGGCTATCGAATTCCGTATCGAAGATAAATCTTCAGGTCAACTTATCAGCAAGACTAGCACACGAGACGAACGATTCGATGCCAATGACCACGTGTCCCTGCTCGTTCCATCCAGCGGCTCCTACAAGGTCACCTGGCAAGATGGTTCCCAAACTCGCTCTCTGGATATTAGCGGTAAACCAGTAACACTTCCCATCGAACTCGAAATATCAAACGAGTAGTGGAATCGCAGGAGAGCCCTTTTTACAAGCAGGCTTTAAAACCGCCGGCAACCACCTGGGATGCTTGCTCGCAAAAGGTAATGGAAAACTACACAGAAGGCTAAAGTTCGCCTAATTCAAAACGCCCCGCCATCGATTACCAACTGCTTTGCGTATTCCCCAGACCATTGTTAATGAATCGAAAATGCTACCCTGTTACCTCGAGGTGATCGTTTCAGCTCTCGATTCGGTTAGCATTCCTCAGCTGTAATGCATTGAGGCTTTGCAATAGAAGTCCAAGGGAAGCTGATGTACTGACGATCGGTACCAAACCATCTAAGAACACGGAAACCTAGCGATCGATTAATATCAGTGCAATAAACCTCGCCGAGGTGGAGCAACATTCGTTACCCTACCGGCGATCTCTCTGAGAATTTTTTGCTCCAAGGCTACATCCCGTCCCATGTCGATCCAACCGAGCGTGATCGGTAATGCGCGCAGTGCCGTATCAGGCCGTATCACCGTACCATCGTGTCGCACAGTCGCTGCACCTTCACCTGAGAATTGGGATCGATCGACGTCCTCAAGTTGCTTGGCTACTTGCACCTCAATCTGATATCCACCCTGCCCCGGCACAGCTCGAACAACACATGTCCGTCTGATGCTTTGCAATGTCCCCAGCAGTCGCTCATATGGATTAGCTGCATCGACACGCCATGGCTCCAAACATGTAGCCCCGACTTCCGGGTACGTTTGCAACCGCCCTTCAAGCCACTCGGCGCCGTAACGCTGAACCGGCTGCTCTTTTTCAACCCTAAAGTAATCGTCTACTGTATCAACGATCTGATTCCATAGAAAAGCTGGGTCTTGATCAGGCACCAAAATGGGATTCGGGGGTGGTGCCATGACCACTGGCACAACTCCCGGTTGGGCCGTCGGTCCGTAGCTGTGGCATCCCGCGGCTATCATAGGAACACATCCTACGAGCCACAGCCAAGGTGTTAATCGTTGTTTACGATTCGACCAGCTACGCACGCTCAATCCTCAAATCACAATTTTTTGACGTCCAGCCAACTAGGTTTTGCGGCTCGCTGCAAAACTATCTTGGAATCACTCTTTCTTGTTCCAAATCCGCTGCGCGACTTCCCGCTCGCGGTAACCACTTCGCTTCTAACTCGCCAGGCGATGAAAGATAATACTCATGACTCGCCTCTAAACGACGACCATCTGCCGTCTCATAACGAACAAAAATCACCACCCGTTTCGCCGAAGGCATCTTGGTGGACAAGGAAAGATCTAAATGAATTCCTTTAGCAACCCCTGCTCGCCGCATCGACTCCTCGACCTGCTGTGGAGTAAAACGCCAAATGCCAAGTCTTGCTGAATCATCCCTAAGATCTGGATCGATTGCAGAGACACTCAGCGTCGCGGGCTGCTCAAGAAATTCACCCGCTGCATTACGCGGTTGTAAAACCAAACGAATACCATCGTCTCCAGCCTCACCATCAAGATCCAACGAAACGGAAAATGGTCTCACAAAAGCGATTTCCGTCATCCGTTGATCCAATGGTTTAACGAAGTCCGAAGCTAAACTCATCGCCGACCGTTCGACAGGAACGTTCGCAGAAGCTGTAATCACACCACTTTCACCAGTCGGCATTTTCCTCATACCACTTCCCGTACCAACACTTCCTTCAACTTTATTGTTAGCTCTATTCGAACTAACTTTCGGAAGACGGCCCAGTTCAATTTCCATCGCCCCATTACTTGGTGGAGGAAGTAATTCCAAACTTTTTTCAGCTTCGGGTTTCTTAGGTAAGTCGATTTTGCCCGGGATTTCTCCCGACGATCCCTTTGCAGGTTGTCCTAAATCAATCGACGGAGGTTCTAACAACGTTGGCTTGGGAAGCTCATTGGTCGATTTGATTGGAGGGGGCAATAACGATGGCAATTCTTTCGGAGCCTGCGATGGATTGGCACTGCCTGATGGTAGCTTCAGTCCCGGTGGTTCCGAAGCTGTTGATGGCTCCAGCTTGTTGAGTGGCGTTGACTGCTCTTCACCGGAACCTGCGTCAGGAAGAATAGACTTTTCTTGCGGCTTGTCCGCTGGGACATTTGATTCCATTTCCGCAGCCGGCTCATCAGGAATCGTTATCGGAGGTAGCTCAAGCTCATCGGTTTTCGGGGATTTTCTACCCTTATCCGATTTCTCAGCGTTCGATTTTTCAGCGTTCGATTTATCTGTGCCCGATTTTTCTGTGCCCGATTTCTCATTACTCGACTTTTCTTGGTTCGTCGCACCTTGACCAGCATCTCGACCCTGCCAAGATTTCCCGGTGCCGATCGCGTTTTCATCCGTGGCTTCAGACTTTATTTCCGATTTCGGAGCTACACTTTTCAGCTTGCTCGGCCCGGATCCTTCCTGAGCACTACGATCCGATTTCCCTCGGAGATTCATCTGCTGTTGCTTGAGAAATTGATTCTCGCGATCCAGCTGCTCCAGCTCCAACTCCAACTTACGATACTCATGATCGTATTCATAAATGATATCTTCCAGCTCGCGTATCTCGGCAGACATATTCTGCACATACAAATCTTGATACGCAGGACGTCGGCAACCGATCGCCAAAATAACAACACTGCTAAGCAGCATCGCGATCGCGCTGGCACGCCGGTTCCTCACTGATCTCTATCCTGCTGATTGATAGCAATTACAAAACTTTAGAAATTCCCGCTGGAATCTCCTGAAAGTGTTGGATTACTAGAAGTTGCAAGGATGCGTCAAGCTTAATTAGCTACGGTTTCATGGAGAGTTTGCAAATGAACCAGGGCTGATTGCGGCATGTGCTGCAAATGATAGCCCCCCTCCAACAAACTAACGACTCGTCCCTGGGCGTGATTTTTGGCAATCGCGACAATCAGTTTCGTCAGTTCTCCGAAATCATCCTCTTCAAGACAGAGACCTCCGACAGGATCGGCTCGATGGGCATCGAAGCCAGCGGATAATAAAACTAATTGCGGTTTCATTTGGTCGGCAAAAGCAGTCAAAGTATGAGTGAAAGCCTCGAAGAATTCTTTGCGTGAAATTTCTGCTTTGACCGGCAAATTACAAGTAAAACCTAATCCTTTACCTTCGCCGGTTTCATCTTTACGACCGCTACCAGGATAAAATGGAAATCGATGACTAGAGTAAAAAGCAACGCGAGAATCCTCCCAGAAAACATCTTGGGTGCCATTGCCGTGGTGCACATCCCAGTCAACGATCATAACGCGATCTAGTCCGCCCTGTTGCAAAGCATATCTGGCTGCAATGGCAATGTTATTGAGCAAGCAAAACCCCATAGGAGCATCCACTAAAGCGTGATGCCCTGGCGGCCTGATCGCGCAAAACGCAACTTTATCTTCGCCCGCCAAGATTCGTCTAACAGCATCGCAAGAAGCACCCACGCCCCGTAGAGCGGCCCCCCAGGAACCTTGATTGACGACAGTATCCTCTTCGACTCGCCCCGCATCACTGGAGTCCCAGGTTTGAAGTTGTTCCAGGTAGTCCTCGCCATGTACGAGCCTCAACTCATCAGGCGTCGCGTCCTCCCAGGATGGACATGTCGCTTTCTCGGTCCAGCCTTGATCTCGCAGTAGGCGATTGAGCCTTACAATTCGTTCAGGACACTCAGGATGAACTCCGGTGCGATGATTCGACATGGAGTCATTAAGATAAAGCAGAGTCATCGGCTAAACTCCTAACGATGTGGTAAAATCCCATCATACAAAATTTGGATGGGGGAGGGGATTCGTATGGGTTGTTACTTAGTTACCGGTGGTGCAGGTTTTATAGGCTCTCATATTGTTGCGGCCCTGGTCGCACGGGGCCAACAGGTCAGGGTGCTAGATAACTTCAGCACCGGAAAAGACCACAATCTTGCCGAAGTTCGTTCCCGGATCGATGTGATCCGAGGTGATATCACCGATCTTGATATCACACGTAAAGCGATGGAAGGTGTCGACGTTGTTTTCCATCAAGCCGCCCTGGCCTCCGTTCCGTTGAGCATTGAAAATCCTCTAGCAACCCATCATGCTTGCGTCACCGGCACCGTCACGGTGCTCAAGGCGGCCGTAGATGCCAAGGTCAAACGCGTTGTTTATGCGGCTAGCAGCAGCGCCTATGGAGATCAACCTACCAGCAGCAAACGAGAAACAGATCTCCCTGCTCCACTGTCTCCTTATGCGACGGCCAAACTAGCAGGGGAATACTATCTTCAAGCTTTTTATCACAGCTTTGGTTTAGAAACCGTCGGACTTCGCTATTTCAATGTTTTCGGCCCCAGACAGGACCCAGATAGTCCTTACTCAGCCGTGATTCCGATCTTTGTGACACGTCTCTTATCGGGTAAGCCTCCGGTGGTCTATGGTGATGGACTGCAATCCCGCGATTTCACTTTCGTGAGAAATGTTGTCGAAGGGAATTTGCTGGCTGCTGAAAAACCTGGCGTTGCGGGCAAGATTATTAACATGGCCGATGGTCGACAAACAACCTTGTTGCGACTGCTTGAGCTACTTAGCCAAATGCTCGGCACCACAACCAAGATTGATTTCCAGCCTGCACGTGTCGGTGATGTACGAGAAAGCCTCGCTGACATCTCTCTAGCTAGAAGGCTCTTGAACTACGATCCTAAAGTCCATCTCGAAGAAGGGCTGAGAGAGACCATCGACTACTACAAGCAACTCGCGATGAAGACTCGCTGATTCCTCATGCGAATGAAAAACTCCTTAACTAAACAGATAAGTGCATAGAGCCGCTATTTGCTCCATGCCTTGAATCCGCTGCGACCTGACTCTACATGAAAACATCTACATGCCGAGGGTCGACTTGAGCGCTAGACGTAGATCGATAGAAGTAGATCGATAGAAGTAGATCGCTAGACATAGACAACTAGCGATACCCAAAAGGAACAGTTTCATCCTGCGGAAGATGTGCTTTGCAATTCGCCTACTGCGGCCGTCTCACTCGCTTCTGAACTTTCCGTTTTGCTTTCACCCTCGGCATCAGGTTGCCCTGTTGCTACAGGTGCTGCAGGCCATGGCTTGGGCTCCACGGGCATCGAAAGAACATAGTTCACCAGATGCCATAAATCCGCTTCAGTGAGACCAGCCTCCTCGGCGGATGCTACCGGAGTGATTGCCGACATTGGAGCGCCAGCGATTCCGTGACGAACACGCCGGTAGATATCTTCTGGCGTTCTTCCACCTCGGAAAGCTAATTCACGCAAATTGCGTGGTTTGATATTCTTCGGGGGAAGTGCTCCTCGCAGCATAAAAGGTATCAGTGCTTCTCGATCTTTCGGATCAATCTCCAACAATACCGTCCACTCCTTGGTCCAATCGTCATAGTTCCCCAACTGCCCATCACCCAAACCACCTGGTCCGTGACAACTTGAACAAGCTGCTGTGGCGCCTAAGAACAATTCTTTTCCTTTGGTTACCGAAGCGAGTAATCCCGGATCGGCGGTAACCTTTTCCCAAGACTCGGGTGTTTTATCCAAGATTGGAAACTCGGTGGGCTTTTCGATCTCAACCAACGATTCCTCACCTTCGATCCACGAAGTTACAACTTCGCTGATCACTTCATCGATAACTTCTTGTTTCTCAGGATCAATTTTTGCCGAGCTGTTCGCCGACTCGTTTCCAGCACCCGCAGTGGCAGCAGTGTTGTCAAGAACGACCCAATGATCGATCTTTCCATCCTCGGCTGGATCTAAATCAAATTCAGAAATTGCATAATCCAGTAGCTTGCGTTCAACCTCCCCACGAATCGACAAGTAAACGACGTACTCGACAAGCGATTCAATCTCGGAATCGGTCAGTTTGTCATAGGCGCCCATACCCGACCCAGCTAGACCATATCGCACTGTCCGCACCAAATCACTTTTCAGAGGCTTGGATAATCGAGTCGTCGATTTGTACTTGAAAACTCCAGCGCGAAAATCTCGTGGGTAAGGATCGACTCCTGCGCTACCAGGCCCGCGTCCTGAGCCTTCCCAACCATGGCAGTTGATACAGTTCTTAGCATACAGACTCTCGCCCGAACTGAGCCCGCTGTTTAGTCCACAAGCAGTCTTTAACTTCTCCAGATCGAGCACTGCTTTGAAATCGTCGCTCTCGGAAATCGCTTTTGGAATTTTGGGATTATCGGGTGTTCCGAACAACTCTCCGAGCACCGCCTGAATCTCCTGGGACGTAGTCTCCATGGGAAGTTCTTCGGAATACTCAATCTTGTATGCGTAAACCTTATTCGGAATGAATTTCGGACTTAGATCTTCCGCCTGTTCACAACCAGCGACTGCAATAAAACTAACGCATCCGGCCAGAACCAACATCCACTTCGATTTCTCAGTAAACACAACTAACTCCACGACCTCAAAGCTTCCCGCGACAACCCCAATCTACAGACACTCGCTTGCCTCTAACCTTACCCGTAGAGAATCGCAGGAAATTCACATAGTGATGACTTAAAGCAGCTTGAAACCCATCTCTCGCAAACGCGTTCGAAGGACATCGGTAGTATACACTGCAGAACGAATTGGCTGCACTACCTCACACCGACCTCGACGCTGTACTTCAGGATTTTCGGAATGAATCCCGCCCTTTTTCATTATCGACAAAACCGGCAGAATTCCATTTTTCTAATGGCTTTTCTTGATTGTTTCGTTCTCAGCGGCAACTGCTAACGTCGATTGCCGAAAACGCACACCGTACCGAGCCAAAAGGCCCAGCATGATCAGCGTAGCCCCGAGGATGGTCCAGAAACTGGGCGGCTCATAATCGGGACTGTTACGCCAAGCAACAAAGATCCAAACAGGAAGCAAGACAGGTTCCAGCAGCGCAATCAGAGTCGCCTCATGTCCCGAAGTATTGCGAATCCCTTTTGTGAAAAGCAAATAAGGCAACCCCATTTGCAAACTACCAAACGCAGCCAGGGCACACCATTGAAACGGCGTTGGGCTGATCCCTGAAGCCCAAGCGACAGGCAACAAACTGATCGCCGTGACGATATGATTAAGTGCGATGAGATAAGCGGGATCTTCTGTGCGCATCCGCATCAACGAAAGCACAACACCCGCATAAAGTACTCCGGAGAACAATCCCAGGAGTGTGGGTACAACCGGAGCCTGCTTGACCAGTTCCGAAATTAAAATCACAGCAACACCCGAAAGACATCCGATGGTCATCCATATGTCACCGCGATGCAGTGGCTCTTTCATCCAGATGACACCTACCAGCAAGACCCACACCGGTGCTGTATTCTGCAGCCAAATCGCGTTGGTGGGTGGTCCCTGCACGAGCGCTGTAAGATAAGTCCAGTTCATCACCGAAAAAAACAATACCATCGGAATCATCTCCCAACGGAAGCTGATTCGACGGATAAATGGCAACAGCAACAAGGTTGCAAAAACCGCACGATAAAATGCGAGTGTCAAACCACGCCATTGCAATGGCCAGTCATCAAACCATGGAGCTCTCGCAAAGAATCCGCTGGTACTCCACAATAACGCTGCGATCACCACAAGAACTATTCCACTGCGACGACGCACTTTCGATATCCGATCAAGATCACTCAAAGCTTTTCCATCGTTAATCGGATTCCCAACGTCGATTCTCGTTTGGTCACTTGATGATCCCAAGTCCGCAGCCTTTTCCCTCTGAAGTAATCTCAAATCAGATAGATCATTCACCCGCAGAAAATCTTCGTTCGATGATTTCCCTCGGAACAACTTAACCTATCCCGAAATCTGTAGCATTAACAAGCCCCACCTGACCGTGAGAGAAAAATAGATTTCGTGAAGATTGTTTTTTGGATCACTCTCCATCAACTTGGCCCCTGAAAGACTGAATGCCACCAGCGTGCTTCCTACCGAATCGCCGAGGACGGCAACTGGGAACATAGGCAGACAGATTTGAACGATGACTTTGAAAGGTCACCTACTAACCCAATTTCCAAATAAAAAGGAGCAACAGTTATGCTGCTCCCTGCACCAATCACTCGATTATCTTCGTCGAATTAGAGGCTATTGGCTATCGCGATTTCTATCGATCAGATCTGGATCAACACGCACTATCGCATCAGCACGTCGTCTCAAATGTGGTTTGGGACGATTTCCATCTTGTTCTGCCTTGATTTGGGTATCTTGTTCGCTAGGGCGTTCGCTTGATTGCCTAAGCGAATTAGAAGAAACACCCACATCACGATCCACTGTCCTAACTTCGCTAATTGGATCGGTTGCATCCTCTGCGTAGTGTGGAAGATTGTGTTCAACAAGCGGAAGTTCGTCAGCATCGACCGCAGGTTGATCATGATCTTCAGGGCCGGTCCCCTTACCGGGATACGGCATAAACAACTTACCTAATGGACTTGCCAATAACGCCGGCAAAAAGATCAAATCACCGAGCACCGCGATCGACAGAATCGTCAGCATCAACGTTCCAAATCGCTGCGTCGGAGTAAAGGTGCTCAAAGCGAACACACTCAAACCCAAACCACCCACTAACGTTGTTTGTGTCATCGCCGGTGCACAACGCCGATACGCATACATGACGCATTCGAGCCTTGAGAGGCCCATCTTTGCGGCACTTCGGAACCAACTTAAGAAGTGAATGGTATCATCAACGGCAATTCCCAACGCGATACTAGCTGTCATCATTGAGCCGATATCGATCTCAGTCCCCAGGAATCCCATCGCGCCAAAGATGATGATGATTGGAAACTGATTGGGAAGCATCGCAACAAACCCTGCCGCTGTCATCTTGCATAGTGCATGCAGTTTCAAATTATTCCTGAATCCCACTGCGGGAATAAGAATGATCGCCATCACAGGGAAAATGGTTAGAAACGCCCAAGCAGTGCTTTCAATCAAACTGTTGAGCAAAGTTCGCTGAGCTTTATAAACGATCGGAACCACACCGGTGTAGATCACATCCGGTCGATCACTGTTGGGAGAAATAGCGACCGATTCCCCAGTCGAAAGCCTTTCGTCAGAAGCCGTTTTCACGATCTGGTCAATCGTTTCTCGATAATCAAATACGTTCGGTTGATTCTTCCGAATGAACTCCATGTCGTAGGTTGGATGATCTGCAGCAATCACGACACAGCTAAACCGACTGAGATACTCACCCCACTTCTGCATCTGCTCTGGGTTATCTAACTGCAACTTTGATTTCACTGGATCGTGCCAACGGAAACTGCTTACCGATTCGTTGGTAAGTAGATCCGCCAGAGATTCCGCAAAGATTTTATTAGAGTTAATCGGAGCGATGATTACTTCATCTTTCTTGAGCAGCCCCTGCTTGATCGTCACGGGAGCTTGTTCCGTATCCGAAGCCATCTCATCAACACTAGCTTCACCCGATTTAGATTTCGGATTTGCACTACCCAAAATCAATACCGTTCCCACACGACGCTCGGGCGTTGAAGCGGTTTGATCGAGAATCGAATCGATTACCCGAACGCGGCAATCATACGCTGCCATCACAGGTTCGACCGCTAGACGGAGTTTCGAAATAAATCCGCCGTAGTCGACGTTATTCAAGGCACCCAATCGCAAGCTGATACGCCACAACTCAGTTCCTTCCGCCGGACCATCCTTTTCGTATCGCAAATAATCCGTCTTCGAGAGCCGATCAAACGAATCTTTCAGTAGACCATCGAACACAATTCGGTTGGCCGCAAATCCACTGGATGGATCGGGCAGGTCTCGCAGCAATGTAAGAGCCGACATACCTTGGCCGAGAACATTGGATCCCGCATAACCAAACTCACGTTCGACGATGTGCTGAATTTTGGCTACCGCCTCAGCTCTTTCAAGCAGACTTAATCGGCGTCGCGCTTGTTCGACAGTCAGCGAGTCGGATTCCTGTGCGGCCTGCCCTCCAGCGATTTGACTTCGCTGAACGCCCGTCGGAAATCGCACCACGAGTTCCATCGGTACCAAACGACCAAAGTTCTGTTCTAGCCACCGGTAGTCTTGAATGATCTGGGCATCGCGATCGAACATTTTCAACAAATGAACCGATGTGTTCATGCGGAATAAGCCAACGGTGAACATCACCACCAACAGGATCCCTGTCAGATTCACCAAGCCTCGATTGCGAATGACCCACCCCCCCAAGGCTTGCCAGAACGCGTCCATTATCCCGAATGTTTCTTCTTCCTTCTCCGGCTTGTGCTTGCCATCCTTCTTTTGAGGTCCCGTCGGCGTTGTCATGAACGTCGATAAGGCTGATGGAATGTAAAGATAAATCAGCAGCGTAGTAAACATCACTGCCATCGCAGAGAAGATCCCGAATTTGCGGATCGGCGCGATTTCACTCGTACAAAGAGACAACAATCCAAAGGCGGTTGTTAAGTTGGCAAGCAAGCAAGGAAAGAACGCATGCTTCAAAGCTTTTTCTGGCGCGCCAACTGGCCCCTCTTCTCGCACCACATCGCGATAGTAATTGATGATATGCATCGATTCAGCCATGCCGAGAACATAGACGAGCGAGGGCATGGTCAACAAAATGGCGTCAATGGTTGCGTTCGACCACCACACAATCGAAAGACTCGATACCGCACCAACTCCACCCACAAAGAAAACCATCAATGTCTGATTGATACTTCGCAAACAGAACCACGATAGAATCAACCCGAGCGCAACGGAATATCCCACCAGCCGAACCAAGGTAATGGTTCCTTCTTCGTCGATCGCAACATTGTCGACCGGCGGACCACCCATTCGCAAAAGAGCCGAAGGGAGTGGTTTCTCTGGAACCATCCAGGAGAATGGAGGCGGCAAAGTCGTAGGAGTTGGTGGAGGAGAAATACCAGACTGATCAGCCAGTACAAGAATTCGTCCTAACGGTGAGCCAAGCATCCCACGTCCCAAAACTTGCTTGAGATTGCGACGCCCTACATCGGTCAGAGTGATCAAAACACACGTCTGACGCGGTGGCTCAGCAATCGCCATGGCATCAAAAAATGAATACCAAAGCGCGGAATGCACCTTAGGATCCGCTTTCAAAAATGCCTCTTTGTTTCCACCGCATTTCTCTTGCACGGTCTCGTCGATCAGCATTTGCAATTTGTCTTCCCAACCCTTGGGAAATTGCCCGACTAATTCGGCCGAAAGATGCTTTCGAATCGACTCGTTAGTCCAATCAAATCCATAGGGGACCACTGGAGCAAACAGAGTTCCCGTCAATCGATCCAGTGCTTCTCGCTTGCCCCCCATCGCATTACCTGTGCGATGCAGTGGACCACCTTCCCCTGCAAGCTCTTCCACCAAATCAGGACCCGTTTGAATGCGGCTGAACAGTGGCGCGGTCAACAATCGCGGATCGCGATAGAAAGGGTTCTTCTCACCTTCTCCGAAAGTCCCGCCAAAACTGGCAATAAACTGACCGTCGAGTCGGAAAGAACCTAGTAGCTTTTGAAAGTTTCGATAGAGAACACCAACTGCACTGCTCTTGCCTTCCCAGCGATAGAGCTTGCCTGGTGGAGTCACGTAAAACCAGCGGCCCGATTCGTCGACAAGCCACTTTTCTTTTTCCCCACCCCAATCATAAAAAAAGTCGTCGCCGGCCATCAACGCGTAGTCAGTGCCGAGTTGGCGAGCCCGCTTAAAATCATCATCGGGCCGATCCGCACTCACCGCTTGTTCGGAACGGAGTTTATCCACGAACAACTTAAGTTTTTGATCTTCGGCTGTGCATCCCTGCCAGGTCGCAAGCACGAATTGCTCGCTCACAAAATGCTTGGCAAACCAAGCTAACTCTTCAGTTTCCCTGAAAGAATCGGGAAGCCAATCCTTGATATTATTTTCTGTCTTCTGCAACGCCATCCTAGCACCGCGCATCACGAATGGCACGATGAAAGAGACTAGCATTAACAACAGCAAGGCATTCGTAATGCCCAGTTTGTTTTTTCGTGAGAAGAAAGGTTCGCTCATCGAGACCTAAAATCCAAAAGTGACGGTACTAACAGCCCCCCGTTGATAGCTTAGACAAGCCTCTTCGGGGTTGCGGTAAAGCTCCACACTATCCGCCCATTCGTTTCAGGTCTACATCAAAGCCGGGGTTTCCGTAAGGTTGTCGGATACCCCGGTCAGAAATTATCGATCTCAGAAACCTTTAGGCCTAAGGAAACTCCAACGATTACACTCGTTGGAGGGATTACTAATCCAGGATTTTCGCCCCAGCGATTAAGCGAATAAAGTCAGCATTGGAGGGGAACTTTGCTAGCTGTTTTGTCAACTGCTCCATCGCCTCAACAGGATTCATCGTGTTAAGAGTCCTTCTTAACATGGTGACGGCATGCAAAGTTTCTGCATCGTGCAAAAGCTCCTCGCGGCGAGTTCCAGATTGAGTGATATCAATAGCTGGCCAAACGCGTCGATCGGCCAAACGTCGATCGAGCACCAGTTCCATATTGCCTGTTCCCTTGAACTCCTGGAAAATCAGGTCGTCCATACGGCTACCGGTTTCAACCAATGCCGTACCGACGATTGTCAGCGAGCCACCTTCGGCAAATGCGCGAGCGGTCGCAAAAAGTTTCTTAGGAATATCCATCGCCTTGATATTCACACCGCCGGTCATCGTTGGACCGCTATTGCCCACCCACTTGTTAAAAGCGCGAGCTAAACGAGTGATCGAGTCCATTAGCAAAAAGACATCTTTACCCATTTCGGCAAGACGCTTGCATCGGTCGATGACTAGCTGGCTTAGGCGAACATGGCTTTCAACATCTTGATCCAAACTACTTGCGATAACTTCACCATTGACGACATTGCGTCGCATGTCGGTGACTTCTTCCGGCCGTTCATCAATCAAGAGGACAATCAAAGTCACATCGGGGTGATTGGTGGAAATACCACGGCTGATATGTTGCAACATGATCGTCTTACCAGACCTTGGTGGAGCAACAATCAGTGACCGCTGCCCTTTGCCTAACGGCGCCAAAAGGTCGATGACCCGATTGGTGATTGGCTGCTGCCCAACTTCCAATTTCAACCACTGTTCAGGGTTGATTGGAGTGAGGGTATCGAAAGACTTCACTTTGCTGTAATCATCTGGCAGGATGCCATCGATATCTAAGATTTCACGCACTCTCGGTCCTTGCTGGCGTCTGGCGTACTGCATCATGCCGCGAACCTTGACCCCTTGTCGCAGGCCAAATTTTTCGATCATCGTGCCAGGGACGAACGGATCTGTTCGCTCTCGCGAATAATTGCTACCGGTGCTTCTTAAGAATCCATAACCATTGGGATGCAGTTCTAAAATCCCTTCGATTTCAGTCAGCGGTGGTTCTGTTCCTTCTGGAACATCTAACTCTGGGGCGTCGACATCAGGGCCACCTTCCATAGGACGGCGAGGGCGACGGGGACGCATGCGGTGCATACCGCCTTGACCACCACCAGAATAGCCGCCGGAGTGGCCTCCGGAATGACCGCCAGAATGACCGCCGGAATGGCCACCTGAAGGACCACGATTTGAGGGCCGCGGGCGGAATCGCTTTTTCTTGGGCATACTGAAAATACCTGAAAAGAAGGGCTGTTAGAGACAGCAGATAGATAAATGACGCAAATCCAAAACTTGCGAAAAAAGAAAACGGTAAAGGACTCGGCTTCGGGAGGCGACGTACTGTCCTGACGTTGAGCCGAATCATGAAAACTGAACTGGATCAGTCGACATCGGTCGACACACAACTGCACCACGAAAGACAGGTCATTGCATCAATTGCGAAGTTGCAAAACTGTGCCTGTCATCAAAAATCGGCAGTGGTTCATACTCCGATGCTGAGGCGGTCGGCAGATCAATTCAACCTTGAATTGACTTCATGATCAGGAAGGTCTCGCCCTGAAAGGCTAAGCCACCCTTTGAAAACCGACGGACTGTAGCTTCCTCGAATGTCGATGTGGAATCGTACTCTTTGGGAAGCATATGTCAAGCTAATAATAGCACTTAAACGCCAGCAAATCATTTTTTTTCGTTAAAATCGGTATAACCGTTCAACTTTAACAGCAGCGGCACCCGATTCCCTCAGAGAAGATACCGGCTCTTTGCGCCGGCCAATTTGATTATCTGTCAGCGGGAACACAAGCCATGATGGCCACCACCCTTTTGCTTTATGCAACCTTGACCTTAGCGGCTACTCCTGCCACGGATGGAATTCGCTGGACGGCGGAAGTTGATGAAGCACTCAGGCTAAGCCAAAAATACCACGTTCCCGTGCTGCTCCACTTTTCCAGCGATAACTGCCCCCCTTGCCGGCTTCTCGAACAGCGAGCCTTCAAGAATCAAGGGGTGATCAAGGCTGTTCACGATGATTACATACCCGTACTCATCAACGTAGATAAAAACAGAGGACTAGCCCAAAAGTACTCGGTCCAGCAATGGCCCACCGATATTCTCCTCAACAGTGATGGAGAGGTAATACACCGTGGAGTCAGTCCTCAAGATCCCAAGCGTTATCAGGACATGCTTGCTAAAGGCGTCGAATCTCATAAGAACCACCTCGCATTGAAAATCGAAGCTGCTAAGGATGCCGATCCATCTGTTGTTGCCGGCTCCAAATCGTCATTTACCAAATCATCCCTTGCCAGTTCTTCCAGTTCCTTACCCACCAAACAGGTCTCTTCATCAAGCAGCAAACTTGGCCAAGGATCTCCGTTCGCTTCATCAAGCCCATGGCTTTCGCCCTCTCAAACCGGGACCAACGCATCTCGTAGCAGTGCACGAGATGCTTCAGCCCACCCCGCTTCGATCGCCGATAAGGTAAATTCGCAACCTACCCTGCATCCTGAGCATACGACAGCAGCACCAGAAACTAAGCCAACAGCCCCTGCCCTGCAGACCTTTAACCCGTTCTTCAGCAAGTCGCCTGACGACTCCCAAACGCCTTCGGCAACAAGTTCTGTAACCACGAATCCCCCAGCCACTTCCACTGCTACTTCAGAATCCGTAGCCAATGAAAGCACACCTTCTGAAACTGCCGCTTCTGAATCTCAGCAAGCATTAGTACCAGGTGTATCAGTACCAGGCGCTGCGGAAACTCTAGATACAACCAATCAGTCAGAGCAACAGCCACAAAGCGAAGAATCGCAACCACCAACTCTTGACGGCTTCTGCCCAGTCTCCCTCCATGAAGCTCTCTCAAGCGGCGATTTCGCAAACGCTTGGCAAGAGGGTGATCACAAGATCGCGATTAAGCATCGCAGCTGTATCTACTGGCTAAGAGACGAAGACCAAGCCCAGAAGTTTATGGCCAATCCTGACCAATATGCCGCAACACTATCAGGTTTCGACTTGGTCACCTTCGTACGCGAAGGGGTGCTTGTGCCCGGCAAACGCGAGTTCGGATTCCTACGCGAAGGACGACTATTTTTGTTTTCATCTGAGAAAAACAAAGCACATTTCGCGGCCAATCACAATGAGTTTGTTGCCGAGCTGAAAGCGATTCTACAACAACGAGTCGCCCAAGAAACGAGGGCTCCAGCGAACGCCACGCGTTGATCGCCCAAAAAGCTTCACCAGCCCGCCATCAATTTGAAATGAATAAAAGCCAACTCGCAGAAAACCTCGAGTTGGCTTTTGCCAATCCTAGAACTGTGCCATAACGTTCAGGGCAATTCTCTACCAAGATCCGTTTCCACATCGCATTTCGATTGCACGATTACCCTTGAAGTAATCAGACCCACGACTTGTGATCTAAGCTGAGTTGCACAGCCTCATCTCGACAATCGCGATGCCAGGATCCACCTTCTGTTTTTGAACTACGGATAGTTGTAACTTGGATTTTTAGGATCAAAGTCTTCGGCCTTCAGACCGACATTAATTTCGACGTTAGTGTAAGTGTACTCTTCTTCTAAAGGCGCTTCCTTGCCAGCGCTAGCGGGCCAATCATAAGCAGCATAACGAAGCGGTATCATGCGCTCCGTATCAAAAAAGATCTGCGCGATATGAAAATCGTAGCCATCTTTTTTCTCAGGGTGAGTCACCTGGATCAACTTACAGTCTCGATCGCCAACGGCTTGATTATCGAGAACCTTGACTTCACACAAACCTATTTCGCGATCGCGTTCTCCCTTCTCAATCAACTTTTCAACTAACCGAATCATACCGATTCCAGTGATCGGGTAACGATTCCCCAGCATCGCAATTGTTCCCTCTGGATCTAGATTCATGGTCATTAGGTTCTTAAAACCACCTTCATGCGCAACGATCTGATTCTTATTGCTACCCTCAATCCAAATTACTTCCCTTCCTTTGCTCATCGAAGGAGACAAAAACTTCA
>Ga0315900_10000224_pt1 | contig 100700 bp, 87 predicted proteins | sample LakEriMetagenome_FD_203521 | JGI IMG/M metagenome (GOLD analysis project Ga0315900, IMG submission 203521) | Freshwater fungal communities from buoy surface, Lake Erie, Ohio, United States - Buoy 12 MA114 | ecosystem: Environmental > Aquatic > Freshwater > Lake > Lake biofilm | place: USA... | reverse complement strand
CGAGGGGAGTATTGATGCTATAAGCAGCGACCACACCCCGCAAGACATAGAATCTAAACATAAAGAATTTGACTTAGCCGAATATGGTTCAATAGGATTACAAACAGCATTTGCGGTAGCTAATACTGCCTTACACGAAAAAATAAGTTTAAATAGAATTATAGATGCATTTACCCATGGGCCAAGGCGGGTATTAGGATTGGGTGAGCAAATTATTAAATCAGGTGCCGAGGCAAACCTTACTTTATTTAATCCCAACCTTAAAAAAGTTTTACTTGAATCTGACATTGTATCGAAAAGTAAAAATTCGATGTTTACGGGTAAAGAGTTACAAGGTGTAATATTGGGAATCCTTTGTAAGGGCAAATATCATCACTAAAAAAAATTATCGAGATAATCCTAACTTCCTCAATCATTAGATGATTTGTCAGCATTACTTTCAAGGTGGGTTACAAATTTTAATCTGTTATTGCTTGCCTTTTAACTCTTTTAAAATAAAATCTAACCCGTTTAACTTTATATCGTAACAAGTTTCCAAAAGCTGTCCCAAACGTCCCTTAGGAAACCCTTTTTTCTTAAACCATTCCAGGTAAGAAATGGGTAAATTGGCAATTATGCATTCTTTATATTTACCAAATGGCATTTTAATTTTAACCAAATCGCTGATTAAAGAAGAGTCGGGAAGCATTAATTGATATCGCGAACTTTGTACCATGTATCGGTTCTGCCAATTAAGGATATGCCGATAAATCCTCTGAGGTGAATTTTTTTATCATCAACTTGTGAGATATTGCAACTGTAAAATTTTCCATTTTCGGGATCATAAATAGTTCCCTCCTCCCATTTTCCACTAGAAGTATTATATTTTAAACCGGTAAGCACTTTAATTCCCATTACCGGCCTGGACCTAAGTTCTTTCTGTGGATTTAAGTCATCTAAATCGGGCTTACCATTAACAAGGGGGTCTTTAAGCCATACAATAGTCCCCTCGAATAAATTTCCATTTTGAGTGATTTTAACTTTTCCTTTACCGGAACCGGTTAACCAAGTACCCACAATAGCATTAGAGTTAGAATTAATGGAATTATAAGAAGAAATATTAAAAGTACTTAGAATAGAAATCAAAATAACTATACCGAGTTTCATAGATTTAAAATTTTACACCAATTACCAATATGTCATCAACTTGCGGAACTTCACCCATCCAATCTTCCAGTTCGAGAAGGAGCTCCAGTTTCTGTTCGGTCATATTTAAATGTTGAATAGCCATTAATACATCTTTAAAACGTTTGGTTGTAAATTTCTTACTCTTTTCGCCACCAAACTGAGACACATAACCATCGCTTGATAAATAAATTTGATCACCCGGAATTAATTGAAAATGATCGGCCAAGTAACCACGATGTTCTTCAATCATCATACCACCAATGGGGAATTTATTACCCTTAAGCTCAATAAGTTCTTTATTTCTTAATATATAACAAGGCCTCATGGCACCGGAGAACCACATTTCCATCGTTTCCATATCCACGGTACACAAGGCAATATCCATACCATCGCGACTTAACGAATCTGTTTTACCCTGCTTTAAATCGTTTTGCAAGCGTTCATTTAAAAGTGTTAAAATATCGTTAGGAAGATGCACTTTACTAAGCGCTACAATTTCATTAAGAATGGTAGAACCCATCATACTCATCATGGCACCAGATACACCGTGGCCGGTACAATCTGCGGCAGCAAAAATCCCGTAACGTTTTGTAACCCCATTAATTTCTTTTTCGATGTGATTAAAGAAATAAAAATCCCCACTTACAATATCACGTGGTAAAAACAATACAAAATTATTTGGAAAGGCTTTATTGATCTCATCTATTTCAGGAAGAATAGCTTGCTGAATACGCTGAGCATAATTTATACTATCGGTTAAATCTTTATTCTTCTGTTCAATCTCATTTCTTTGCTCCTCCAGTTCCTTATTTTTAATTAAAACCTCGAACGTTCTCTCCTTAACCAATTTTTCCAATCGAATACGAGCCGTATTAACTCTGTTTAAGCTTATTCGAAAAATAGTAAAAACAATACCAGCTATAAATAAAAGGTAAGCTATAAATGCCCAGGTAGTTAAATACCAGGGTGCCAATACATAAAAAGTATAGGTATCTATTTTACTTTCCTTACCGGACGCAGAACGGGCCTTTACCTTAAAAACATATTTACCTTTATTTAAATTACTAAAATCTATTTTAGTGTTATTCGTCCAAGGCGACCAGTTGGAATTTAAACCATCCAACATATAACTGTAATAAATATTTTCTTCATTATGAGCATTTACTGCACAAAAAATGAAGGTGAGAGCGTTGTAATCGCTGGATAGAGTTAAAACATGAGTGGGATCTTGTTTGGTGGAAATAAATCCAAGTTTGTTGCTATGATTACCACCAAATATTAACGAATCATAGTTAGCATAAACAGATCTAATTAAAACACGAGGTGGTATATCGAAATTATCGAATATATCTTCATGGAATGACTCCAATCCCTCGAAGCCGGCAAACCAAATTTTTTCACTTTGTTTATCATCAAAAATATCGTTTACGGCACCTAAATCTACTCCTTTAAAAACGCCTTTATCGTAATCGGCATAATTAACTCCATTAAAGTTACAAATACCAAGTTCGTATTTATCATCCTTTAAACTTTGAACCCATAAATCGCCATCCTGCATTTTAAATAATTTTAAAATTTTTCGATGAGCTTTGGGAGTTAATTCTTCTCCAAAATCTTTTGTTTCTCTTAGAATGAAATTAGGATCAATTTCTAAAACCCCTTGCCCCGAGCCTACATAAAATTTATTTTTAATTCCAATTAGATAGGTTTGTTCGAGGTCTTTATCATTATACTGATTTAACCAGTAAATATCTGCTTGCCCATCTTTGTTATTAAATACAATTTTTGCTAAACCATTTCTAAAAGTGGAAGCGTAAATTACTTTAGTTTCATCGTTAGAGAGATGATCAACCTGTTGCCAGTTCGTAATATCGGTTGGTAAATTGGGAAACTGATAACGGAATTTAAAATTAATAGCCCCTTTTACCTTTTCCAAATCATATAAAAATACCCCCTTTGGGCCCGAAAGCATTATTTCGTTTGTTTCGTGTAATATTAAATATTGATTAAAATCGCCAGAAACAATTAATTCTGCCCGGTAGCTCGAATTATCAATACGATATAAACCATCAGATGAAATACAATAAAGTACATCATCTATCACCATAAATTTATTTACGGAACTAGAAATGTTGTTAAACGGAATAAATACTTTTTGTTCTACTTCGGATTCTAATTGACCTTTAAAAATTCTTTCGATAAAAATGCCATTGGTAGTACCTACGTATAATTTATCTTTAAAACGCTTAACACATAATGCACTTCCTTCAATACCGCTGCTTTCGTTGTAAATAGAATAAGGCGATTTATAATCAATCCTGTTCATTCCATTTTCAAAGCCTACCCATAAAAAGTTTTCACGATCTGCAAAAATGCTTCTAACTCTATTAAACTTTAATCCCTTTGATTTATTAAGAATCGTTTTAAGTTTAAACGTTTTATCGAATACAAAAATACCACCCAAGTGAGTATATACCGCAAAGCGGTCATTATCCAACAACTCAATACCATAGGGCTCGTAATCTTTAAGTTTAAAATCAAAATCATTATTAATATCAAATAAATTTTTATCGGGTTTTGAGGAAGCTTCTATTTTTGAAATTGAAATAGCAGAAACCGGAGTATTATATAATGAGAATCCTTTCTCCTTGGTTAGAACTAGAAATTGATCTTTTCGGTATTTAATCATACCCACAAAACCTTGTTTTAATAATTCATCTCCAAATGGTAGCGATATAAATTTACCGGAATCGAAAATTGTTAAACCAATCGTTTCAATAAATGCGTACAAACGATTATTAATAAAAAATGTTTGCCGAATAAAATTAGGAGGAGTATGTACTTTAAAATTATTACCATTCCAATAAAACACCTTATTGGGTGAAACAAAAAATACACCTTTTGAGAAAGTATGAATTTTGAGTATATCGCCAAATCCATCGCTACCGGCAGGGAGGTTTACAGAAAGGGAATTGTATTTTAACTTACCGGAATTATCAGGACTTAAAAAACCAAATTCGTTATTACCACCAACAAAGACTCGGTTTAAGGTATCAACCCCCAAACTATATACATTTACGCCACTTTTTATTGGAATATTTTTCCAATTAAGCCCGTCGTATTCTAATACCATTTCTTCGTTACCCACGTATATTAGTCCGCGCTTACCCTGAACAAAAGCGTAATTGTGAAGCCCACCTTTATAATCGGCTGGTTTATAATAAACAATAGGGTGCCTTGCAGGCTGCGCAAGCGTCTGCTTGAACAGAATCAAACTGAGTATACAAATAAAAGTAAAGGCCCTGCGAAGAGTCATAATTCAATATCCCTCTAATATAGTAAAAACATATCAAAAAATACGGGATTATTTTGAACTGTTAATGAAGTATAAAACAGTGTTGTTTTATGAAGCATTTAATATAAATTTGCGCAGCTTAAACTTAATTAATTATGAAAAAAATTGCTCTAGGAGCCCTCATTACCCTATGTACGGGTTTTGCATCGGCCCAAAGCTCAAAAATCGAGTTTGTTGAATACAATTTACCAAACGGTTTACACGTAATATTAAATCAGGATAATTCTACTCCTATTGTAGCTATTGGTGTGTTATACCATGTAGGTTCTAAAAATGAAGACCCAAAAAGAACAGGTTTTGCTCACTTCTTCGAACATCTTTTATTTGAGGGCAGTGAAAACATTGGTCGCGGAGAGTTCATGAAAACTATTCAGAACGCCGGCGGGGTATTAAATGCAAATACTTCATTTGATCGCACATATTATTATGAAGTATTGCCTTCCAATCAGTTAGAATTAGGTTTATGGATGGAAAGTGAGCGTATGTTACATGCTAAAATTGATGAAACCGGAGTTGAAACCCAACGAAAAGTGGTTAAAGAAGAATTAAAAGAACGAAATGAAAATACACCTTACGGTTCTATATTAAATGAAACTTTTGGACATGCTTATACCCAACACCCCTATCGTTGGACACCAGGTGGTTCTCCGGAGTATATAAATCAAGCTAAACTTGAGGAGTTTACTGATTTTTATAAAACATTTTACGTACCCAATAATGCTACGCTTTCCATTAGCGGAGATATTAATATTGAGGAAACTAAAAAAACAATTGCGAAATATTTTGGTGATATACCGAAAGGCACTAAAGCGATTCCTCGCCCCAATATTATTGAACCTAAACAAACAAAGGAAATTAGAGATACTGTTTTTGATAATATCCAACTACCAGCTGTTATAATGGCCTATCACGTTCCAGCGCAAGGTACCCCGGACTATTATGCCGTAAATATGCTTTCTACATTACTATCTAACGGACAAAGTTCACGATTATATAAAAATGTTATTGATAAGAAACAAAAAGGTTTAACAGCTGGTTCTTTTCCCTTACCAACTGAAGATCCAGGACTTTGTTTAATGTTTGGAATTGCGAATATGGGGGTGAGCGTTAGTGATTTGGAAGCGGCTATTGAAGAAGAAATCTCTATTGTTAAAAATGAATTGGTAAGTCCCGATGAATTCCAGAAATTAAAAAACCAGGTTGAAGACGAGTTTATTTCTAAAAATGCATCTGCTCAAGGTAGATCGGAAGCTTTAGCGAATTATTATGTATATTTTAAAGATGCTAATCTTGTAAATACTGAAATAGAGCGGTACAATAAAGTAACACCGGATGATTTAAAACGGGCTGCAAACAATTATTTAACCAAAGAAAACCGCGTGGTATTGTATTACTTACCTAAAAGCGAACAAGGCCAATAACGTTTTAAAATTAAAAAAGTATTAAACATGAAGAATTTAATTATATCCGCCCTACTAATTTCAAATGGCCTGGTGGCCTTAGCTCAAAATAAGCCTGCCGCAAAACCAACAGCAAAACCAGTAGCTAAGGTTGAAAAAATTGACAGAAGCAAAAGACCCGTTGCTGGTCCTGCTCCCGAAATTAAACTAGGAAATATAGAGTCCTTTACACTATCCAATGGCCTCAAAGTTTTTGTTGTGGAAAATCACAAATTACCTAAAGTTGCTTTTTCTATTGTATTGGATGTTGACCCTATGTTAGAAAAGGAATACAAAGGGGTTTCCGATTTGGCTGGTCAGCTAATGAAAACAGGAACTGTAAATAGAACTAAAGATCAGCTAAATGCCGAAATTGATTTTATAGGCGCAACTCTCGAAACCAGTTCAAGCTCGGTTTATGGAACATCGTTAAAAAAACACCAAGAAAAATTACTGGAATTAATGAGTGATGTGGTTTTAAATGCTTCGTTTAAAACAGAAGAACTTGACAAATTAAAAACTCAAACGTTAAGTGGACTCGCCACTCAAAAAGATGATCCGGATGCCATTTCAGATAATGTTAGAGCCGCTTTAGTATTTGGCAAGAACCACCCTTACGGTGAAGTAACTACTGAAAAAACGGTAGAGAAAATATCGCTTGATAAATGTATAAATTATTACAAAACCTATTTTAAACCTAACGTTGCTTATATGGGAATTGTAGGTGATATAACCCCTGATGAGGCTAAGAAATTAATGGAAAAGTATTTCGGAAGCTGGGAAAAAGGAAATGTTCCTACAACCAAATTCGAATTTCCTAAAGACCCCGGAAAAGCACGTGTAGCCATTGTAAATAAAGCAGGAGCTGTTCAAAGTGTTGTAAATGTTTCTTATCCGGTTGACATAAAAATTGGCCACCCCGATTTAATTAAAGCCAGAGTATTAAACAATATTTTAGGCGGAAGCTCCTCTAGTAGATTGTTTATGAACCTTCGTGAAAAACACGGCTGGACATACGGATCATATTCCAGAATTGCAGATGATGATTTAGCAGGAAATTTTAGGGCATTTGCTAAAGTAAGGAATCCGGTTTCGGATAGTTCGGTTACTGAAATTTTAAATGAAATGAAAAAATTACGTACCGAAAAAGTACCGCTTGCGGAATTGGAAGGTATTAAAAATTATATGACCGGTACTTTCGCTATCTCACTTGAGAATCCTCAAACGGTTGCCAATATGGCTATTAATATGGACAAATATAAATTACCCAAAGAATATTATAGCAACTACCTTAAAAATTTAGCTGCCATTACACCGGAGGATATTTATGAAGTAGCCCAAAAATATATTCGTCCGGATAATTGCTGGATAATAGTTGTTGGAAACCGAGGCGAATTGGCTGATAAATTAAAACCTTTTGCTCCAGGTGGATTAGAGTTTTATGATAATTATGGAAGTGAAGCTAAAACAGCGAAGCCTGTTCCTGAGGGTGTAACGGCTCAAACGGTTATAGATAATTATGTTCAAGCAATAGGTGGTAAAACAAAACTAGAAAAAGTTAAAGATGTTTCTATAAAAATGACCGCTTCTATTCAGGGCATGAATCTTGAAATGGAAAACTTTCAAAAAGCGCCAAATAAATACACCTCCAGCATGAAGATGAACGGAATGGTAATGCAAAAGCAAATTTTTGATGGTAAAAGAGGTAAGAGCGTTAGTATGCAAGGCGCTAAAGAACTAAGCGGTGATGATTTAAAAGAAATGGAGTTGCAAAGTACCCTGTTTAGTGAAATGAAATATGCCCAATTAGGATATAAAATGACTCTAAAAGGAATAGAAGAAGTTAATGGTAAAGATGCTTATACCATTGAATTAACCGGACCTACCGGCGACGTTGAAACCGAATACTACGAAGTTAGTTCAGGATTAAAATTAAAAACATTAAAAACAGAAGATGCGGGTCCGCAAGGAACCATGACAATTACCAGCGAGTATAGTGATTACAGAGAAGTTGACGGAGTAAAATTTCCTTATGAAATCAATCAGAATTTTGGACCACAAAGCCTCAAAGCCAAAGTACAAAGTGTTGAATTGAATAAGAAGATTAAAGACGATTTATTTAAGATAGATTAATCCAGTTGAAAAGAAATAAAAATGCCGGGTATTTTACCCGGCATTTTTTATTCTCCAAAATATTCTACAAAGTTATTTTCAGTTTCAAATAGTTTAATGGAATGTAATGCGGCGCCTAAGTCGTTTATTTTTGGAGCTAATATTTTCCATATTTCAATTGCAAGGTTTTCTGTACTGGGTATAATCCCTTTCATAAAATACACATCAACATTTAAGTTTTTGTGATCAATCTCCTCAATTACCTCCGCCCTTATTAACTTCCCCAGTTGAAGCAAATCAACAACAAATCCGGTTTCGGGATTAGGCTTGCCCTTTACTGTTACAAATAAATTATAATTATGGCCATGCCAATTTGCATTGCAGCATTTACCAAAAACTTCAAAATTTTTCTCATCCGACCAATCGGGTCGAAAAATACGATGGGCTGCATTAAAATTTTCTTTTCGTGTAATATAAACCATAAAGCAAAGATAAATGGAAAAATATTACGAAATTAGCATTAGCAATTAGCGAATGAAATTATTAATTGTAGCCGCTACCAGGCCAGAAATTGACCAAACTTTGACGTGGATTAATTCACTCGATTCTTCCACCCCTAATAAATTAAAAATAAATACGTTAATTACTGGTGTTGGGATGGTTGCCACGGCCTATTTTTTATGCAAGGAGTTATCAAAACAAAAATATAACCTAGTAATAAACGCCGGCATTGCCGGTTCATTTACTCGAAATATAAAGTTAGGCGAATCGGTTTTGGTAAGTCAGGATCGCTACTCCGAATTAGGTGCAGAGGACGACCATAATTTTTTATCGCTCAACGAATTAGAACTACAAAAAGACTCCGAGTTTCCATTTCAGAATGGAGTAATATACAATCATTATTCATTAAACATCTCTTTACTTAATAGTTTAAAACAAGTAAAAGGCATAACGGTTAATACGGTTCATGGCAATCAAGAAAGTATAGACCGCTGTATTAATTTATTTAATCCAGACATTGAAACCATGGAAGGTGCATCCGTTTTTTATGTATGTAAACACGAGGATGTGCCCTGTATTCAAATAAGGACAATATCTAACTATATAGAAAAAAGAAATCGTGATAACTGGAATATCCCATTAGCCGTTAGTAGTCTCAATTCTTTAATCATAAAATTATTACAAGAACTAAACCTGCACTATGCAAATTAATATAGGTTTTTCAACCTGCCCAAATGATACATTTATTTTTGACGCTTTAATAAACAAGCGCATCCATACAAAAGGATTAACTTTTGTACCTTATATGGCAGATGTTGAAGAACTTAATCAAAAAGCATTTAAACAAGAACTGGAAGTAAGTAAATTAAGTTACCATGCCTATGCTTATCTCACTCCTTATTATATTTTAAGCAATTCGGGTTCCGCATTGGGAGACCATGTAGGACCCTTATTAATAAGTAAGGAAAAAAAATTAGATTTAAATAATCCCGAATTAAAAATTGCTATTCCGGGCAAATTTACCACTGCCAATTTTATATTTAGTTTAGCCTATCCGCATTTAAAAAACAAAAAGGAAATCCTTTTTAGCGAAATTGAAGATGCGATAATACAAGAACAAGTTGATTTAGGAGTTGTGATACACGAAACCCGTTTTACCTACCAAGAAAGAGGTTTAAATAAAGTTGAAGATTTAGGAAACTGGTGGTTTAATCAATACAATACTCCCATTCCGCTCGGAGCAATTGCCATTAACCGTAAACTCGATAAAGAGTTAATGATTACAATAAATGAATTAATAAAAGAAAGTGTTGAGTATGCGTTTAAAAACCCCAGCGCTTCGCTTGATTTTGTAAAAGAGCATGCCCAAGATATGCGAGAAGACATCATCTATAACCATATTAAACTATATGTAAATAGCTTTACCTTCGATCTAAGAGAGAAAGGGAAAAAAGCCATACGCACTATGTTTAAAGCTGCAATTGATCATGGATTAATTAATGATTATAACGAACCCTTATTTTTAGAAAACAATTGATTGTTTTACCCCTTATATACTTTTTTGTTTTTATACTGATTATATATAAATTGGGGATATTTGATATTACTTATTTAAGTAAAAAACAATACGTATTATTTTTCAGCATTAAAGTAATTGCGGGTATTATACTATACTTAATCTACACTCGCCATTATTCTTACCGCGATACCAGCGATGCCCTGCGATTTTTTGATGATGCGTTTGTAGTATATCGCGATTTTTCTAAAAATCCGTTATTGTATTTTAAAATAATGTTAGGAATAGATTGCAACGGACCAGAATATCAGCATTATTATGAGCTAATGAATAACTGGACCAAACAATATGATTATGGATTGTTTAATGATAATCGAACCATTATAAGAGCCAATATGTTTATGTTACTATTTTCCTTTGGCAACTATCACGTTCATACTGTTTTTATAAATTTTATTTCGTTTATCGGATTAGTATTGCTTTTAAAATTTTTGAACCAGAAAAGTGGGATAAACAGTTTAGTTTTGGCATTTATCATTTTTTTAACACCTAGCTTATTGTTTTGGGGATCGGGAGTTTTAAAAGAAGGTGTTTTATTATTGTCTTTGGGTGGCTGTTGTTATGCATTTCAGAAACTAAACCAAAATGCTATCAAAGGTTTGCTTTTACTTTTTTGTTTTTCATTTTTGCTTATCATCTCCAAACTATACATTTTTATGGCCATTGTGCCCGGTTTTCTTGCGCTCTATATTTCAGAAAAAGTTAAAAGTTTAAAACCCATTACCTTGTTTTTAATTGTACATCTAGTTGGATTTATATTTTTAGTATACGGAGGGAAAACATTAATTCATTATGATTTCTTGTCTACCTTAAGCGCAAAGCAAGCCGATTTTATTAATGTTGCACAAATATGGAGTGCAAACAGTACCATTGAAATAACCCCTATAAACAACAGTGTTACTAATCTCCTCCTCAGTTTACCACAAGCGCTGATAAATTCTTTATTTCGTCCGCTGTTCTTTGATTCAAAAAATTTAATGATGCATTTGTGTTCTTTAGAAAATGGGTTAATTATAATGTTAATTTTAACAAGCCTATTTTATTGTAATAAAAAAAAAATGAATCCTATTATTGCATTTTCCCTCTTTTTTACCGTTACCTTAGGGGCTTTAATAGGTTGGGTTACTCCAATTTTAGGAGCCATTGTTCGATACAAAATACCTTTAATGCCTTTTTTAATTTTAATCCCAACCTATTATATAGATTCAGATAAATTACCACAACAAATAAAAAATATAATAACTTCAATTACAGTAAACTTAATAAAATGGACAAAATAGTATTAATTACAGGAGCAACAGCTGGCATTGGTGAATCATGCGCGCATGAATTTGCCCAACACCACTATAATTTAATTATTACCGGAAGACGTTTAGAGCGATTATCAAAGTTAAAATCAGAAATAGAAAGCAAATACTCCGTAAAAGTTCTGAGTTTATGTTTTGATGTAAGAAACAGCGCGGAAGTTAAGCAGCAATTAAGTAGCATCCCCAATGAATGGAAAAACATTGAGATATTGATTAACAATGCAGGACTTGCCAGCGGTTTATCGGGCACCCATAACGGTAATACTGACGATTGGGATACCATGATTGACACCAATATTAAAGGATTGTTATACGTTACCCGTTTTGTAAGTGAGGAGATGGTAAAAAACAAAAGAGGTCATATAATTAACATAGCCTCTATTGCAGGCAAAGAAGCTTACCCCAATGGCAATGTGTATTGCGCAACCAAACATGCTGTAGATGCACTTTCCAGAGCATTTAGAATAGACCTGTTGCCTTATGGCATTAAAGTTACCAATATAGCGCCAGGTATGGTAGAAACAGAATTTTCCCTGGTAAGATTTAAGGGAGATGCCGAAAGAGCCAAGCAAACATATGCCGGCATAAAGGCCCTAGATGCAAAAGACATAGCTGAAATAATCTATTTTGCTGCCAGCAGACCTGCTCATGTTAATCTTAATGATATTATTATAACTCCATTAGCTCAGGCCATGACCAGAGATGCCATTCGCAATACTTAATTATCACAACTAACTAAACATTAAGATTTTTTTATACAACTACATATAAGCGGTAAAGTGCTTAACTTTAATTTAATTTAAAAGAGACTATTATTAATACTTAAAATAAAGTACACTTAAAATAAGGTTAAACATAAGCACATAGAATTTGCTCAGTTTTGTATAAAACTAAAAATGAGTAAACGCTATGTGGATATTGTAGTAATATCCGACACGCATCTTGGTACCATTGGTTGCCATGCAGCAGAAATATTAGAATATTTAAACAGTATAAATCCTCGTATTTTAGTTTTAAACGGCGATATAATAGATATATGGCAGTTTTCTAAACGTTACTGGCCACAATCGCATTCGGCTGTAATACAAAAGATAATTCAGTTTATAAACGAGGGAACAGAGGTATATTACCTTACGGGCAATCATGATGATGCCTTACGAAAATTTTCGGAGTTTGAAATTGGAAACTTTAAACTATGCGATAAATTAGTATTGGAAATAGACAATAAAAAAGCCTGGATTTTCCATGGTGATGTATTTGATGTTTCCATAAACTACGCCAAATGGATGGCCCGATTAGGATCGGTAGGTTATGATACTTTAATCTTAATAAATCGAATCGTAAATTTTATACTCGAAAAATTAGGTAGGGAGAAATATTCATTCAGTAAAAAAATTAAACAAAGTGTAAAGAAGGCCGTTAGTTTTGTTGGAGATTTTGAGAAAATAGCATCCGAATTAGCCATTGAAAAGGGTTACGATTATGTGGTATGCGGTCATATTCATCAAGCACAAAAGAGAATAATTGAAAACCCCAATGGTCAGGTATTGTATTTAAACTCTGGAGACTGGGTAGAGTCTTTAACCGCTTTAGAATATAATAATGGATACTGGAGCATATACACACACGAACCCATTAAAAGGAATACAAAAGAAGAAGTTTATAAAAAGAAAACCTTTACCGTATTTACCGAAGAAATAAACTTAGCCTTTGCCTCTAAATTTACAGAATAACAAGAGCATGAATATACTTTACGCATTTCAGGGAACTGGCAATGGGCACGCCAGCAAAGCAGCACAAATAGTCCCATTATTAGAAAAATACGGCAATGTTGATGTATTGGTAAGTGGAAATAATTTTGAAATAAACATGCCCTTTCCAATAAAATATAATTTAAAAGGAATTACATTTTATTACAATAAAAACGGAGGAATAGATTATTTAAAAACTTTTTTGGGTTTAAAACCATTTCGGTTTTTAAACGAGATAAGAACCTTAAATGTGAGTAATTACGATTTAGTAGTTAGCGATTTTGAACCTGTTTCTGCCTGGGCGAGCAGATTAATTGGTAAAGAGGTTATAGGGTTCGGACATCAGGCAAGCTTTGCCTATAATGAGACTCCGGTTCCGGCTAAGAAAATGAAATTAGGTTCTTTAATTCTGAGATACATGGCGCCCTGCGATGAAAACATAGGATTGCATTTTTACAAGTATCACTCCAATATAGAGAGTCCGATAATACAAAACCAAATTCGATTTGCAAAACCTCAAACCAAGAAACACGTTACAGTATATTTACCGGCAATTAGTGATGATCATATATTGGATGTATTAGGCCGAATGGTAGAGATAAAATTTGAAGTTTTCTCCAAGTATTCCAAAGAAATTAAACAAATGCAAAATATTACCATATATCCCGCCAATCAGGATGGATTTTGCAATAGCATGATAAATAGCAGAGGAGTAATAACACACGCCGGTTTTGAAACACCTGCCGAGGCTATTTATTTAGGCAAGAAACTTATTTGTATTCCTATTAAAGGGCAATACGAACAATACTGCAATGCGGAAAGTTTAAAAGAACTTAATATCACTATTTTGGAAAAACTTTCTGTTGAAGAATTAGATAATTTATATAAATGGTATCATTATCAGAATCCCGTAAAAATTGAATACGAAAATAACCTGGATAAACTTGCAGATAAGATTATTAATTACGGATTAAGTTACAATTTATCTAAAGCAAAAATAGCGATACAAGGGGCCTAAAAATCAAAAGCACCACTAGTGTGGTGCTTTTGGGAGCTAATTTTGATCCTAGTTGCTGATTATTTCTTAGCAGCAGCTTTTTTAGGAGCAGCTTTCTTAGCAGCTTTTTTAGGAGCAGCTTTCTTAGCAGCTTTTTTAGGAGCAGCTTTCTTAGCAGCTTTTTTAGGAGCAGCTTTCTTAGCAGCTTTTTTTGGTGCAGCTTTCTTAGCGGCTTTCTTAGCAGCTGCTTTCTTAGGAGCTGCTTTTTTTGCAGGTTTTGTTGCCATGGTTTTTTGTTTTTAGTTAGTTACTAAATTGTTTGTTAGTATTACAAAGAAAATAATTTCCCTATCCCACCATAAAAAAGTGATCCAATATTTATTAACAGGTTTTTGTTAATTCTCTTTGGCAGATAAAATCGTTTATAAAAAAAATTAAAAAATATAATTTGAATTTATATACACTACAAAAATGAGTAAAATCAATATGTTTGAAACATTATCAAATATAAAGAATACATACATTATTGTTTTTTAGCATGTTATTTTGGAAAACAGTAATTAACAAAATTGTTAAAAACCTGTTTTTATAGAAAAATTTTTTTCTAAAAAAACATCAAATAATTATCAAACTATAAATAAAATGTAAATGTATATTTAGAAAAAGTGATAAAATCAATTTGGAATTATAATTAAGTAACTCATTCATTAAATCATTTACTTAAAAGATAAACATATGTAAAATCAATTTTAGACACAGAATAACTATTAAATAGAAAATAGCCGGGCTATACTCATTTAAAAACCATATTGCTTATTGTCTTCAGAAAAGTCGTGTGCGTTAAATACCGGATTAATTTTAATATTCGAATACTCGTATATCTCAAATATCCCTAATTCATCTTCTATTCGCTGGTAAATGGGAAGATTTGTACTTTCATCAATGTAAAAAACAATCTGCTTTGCATAGGCATTGGGTATTCTGATGATCTTTCCCTCCTCCAAATCATCAAAATCATCTAGTTCCTTATTTAACTCCATTATTTTGTATTCACTAATAAACTGACTATTGGCTATTGATAAAACTGTTTCTCCCTTTTTACATTTATAATTAATGATTGCATAATCTTTATAATCAATAATTAATTGCATGCAGGGTAATTTGTTGTATTCTGCATCGCATACTAATTTTAAATACGAATTAAACTCTTTTGGTCTTTTTTGGATAGATCCTTTTATTAGGTCCATTACTTTCTCAAACCCAAAATCGGAACAATTATGATGCTGGTCTTTTCTTAAGAGACTTCCGTCGATATCTAAATTTAAATTGGCAAAAGGAAAACCATTCGGATTAACCAACGCCGTACTAATGCTTTTAGACTTATCGTATAAAATTTCCTGGCCGGTTTCAATTACTTTAGCATAGATCTGCAAAGGTTGTTTGCGCTTTTTAACTACGTAATTATATATAGATTTTTTTCCTCCAGTTAGTCGTTCGGTACTTCTTAAATTAAAAGTAGATGTATTAATTTTTTCGATTCCTTTTATCATATTATTAAAAACCACGGAGGCAGAGGGAGGATAATAACATAGAGAGGTTAATAAACACCATATAGCTATGCAAACGAAAATTTGATAATATCCTATCTTAGTAAAAGGAGCCAAAACAAAAATGCTTTAGCAAATATAACACTATAAGAAACTGTCGGTGTAATTACAGTTGCTATTTAATATATATTTTAAATTTAAATGAAAATAATTGGAATTATTCCTGCCCGTTATGCTTCTACCCGGTTTCCGGGTAAACCTTTAACTGAGATTAACGGAAAGAGCATGATTAGAAGGGTGTTTGAGCAGGCAAGCAAAGCCTCTTCACTCAATAAAGTAGTTGTAGCAACTGACGATGAACGCATTTATAATCATGTAACCGATTTTGGTGGATTTGCTGTTTATACTTCCTCAAATCATCAAACGGGAACTGATAGATGTGCAGAGGTGATTGAAAAAACAAATGGTGAATTTAATGCAGTTATAAACATACAGGGAGATGAACCCTATATTAATCCGGAACAAATTAATCAGGTTGCCGAATTGTTTAACGATTCAAACACACAATTAGGCACTTTAATTAAGCAGCTGAAAGATGAAAGCGAATTAAAAAGCAATACTGTAATAAAGGTGGTAAAGAATAACAAAAATGAGGCTCTATATTTCAGCAGAAATATAATTCCGTTTATACGCAATTTAAATAATTCAATTCCACTAATTAATCAATTTACCTATTACAAACACATAGGCATTTACGGATATCGAACGGATGTATTAACAAAAATAACTCTACTAAACCAATCTGACCTAGAACTGGCCGAAAGCTTAGAGCAATTGAGGTGGTTAGAAAATGGTTATAAAATTAAACTAGCCGAAACTACTTATGACAGCCACTCCGTTGATATACCCGATGATATTAAGAAGTTTGAGGGACACAGTTAATATTGAGTTCTGAGAACAAAGAGAAAAGAAAAAAGAGGAAAGTCGGGATGAGGGATGATAGACTACTTCCGTTATAAATGATGAATTAACTATATATAGATATCTTATGAGTTGAGCGCTAAAAGTTAAAAGAATAGATTTGACACCTCACTAACTACTATCTAGAAATATGAACCTGAAACATTCTAAACATTCTTAACATTCTAAACAATTAAACCAGTAATCTATTAAACTAAAAAATGAGTACACTAAAAGAATTTAAAGATTTTGCAATGCGTGGTAATGTAATTGACCTGGCTGTGGGGGTTGTAATTGGAGCTGCATTTAATAATATTGTAAGTTCGCTAGTAACGGATATAATTACACCCGCTGTTCTTAAACCAGCTCTTGAAGCTGCCCATCTTACCAATTTGGCGGACTTAACCATACCCGGAACTGCAATTAAATATGGAAATTTCTTATCTACATGCATATCGTTTATAATAGAAGCTTTTGCTTTATTTCTTTTAATTAAAGGGATAAATGCAGCCAAAAGAAGATCGGAAGAAAATGCAATACCCCCAGCTCCTGCTCCTCCAACTAACGAAGAAAAACTTTTAACTGAAATTAGAGACCTTTTAAAAAAATAAAAAATGAAGAGAATACTATTTTTTGGATTTTTTGCTTTAACTATTTCATTGCTTAATGCTCAGGATAGAACAGACTCTAAGGAATCTTTAGAAGGTGCTTCTACGTTACAAAAAAATAGGGTTGAAAACCCTAACGATACCGGTTGGTTTGTTGGAGGAAACATGGCACTTAACTTTTCGCAAGTACAACTCAATAATTGGATTTCGGGTGGACAAAACTCTATATCGGCGACTGCTTTTGCAAATTTATTTGCCAATTACCACAATGGTAAAACAAGCTGGGACAACTCATTAAACCTGGGATACGGACAAATGAAACAAGATAAAAACGACTTCTTTAAAACAGATGATAAAATTGACTTTGTTTCTAAATATGGAAGAACTGCTTTTGGTAACTGGAATTATTCGGGCTTGTTTAATTTTAGATCGCAATTTGATGTTGGTTATAAATCTCCAACAGAGAAAACGGTTGTTTCCAGATTCCTTGCTCCCGCCTACATAATTGGAGCAATAGGTATGGACTATAAGCCAAACCAATTTGTATCGGCGTTTATATCTCCAATTACCAGTAAAAATACCATTGTAAGAGATACTGTATTAAGCAATGCTGGAGCATACGGTGTAGAATCCGGACAAGTTATCCGTTACGAAATGGGAGGATTTATCAGATTGTTTTTCCAGAAAGACGTGGTTAAGAATGTAAATTTAATGAGTACTGTAGACTTATTCAGCAATTACCTTCATAATCCACAAAATATAGACGTTAACTGGCAGGTGCTTATTAACATGAAAGTAAATAAATTTCTTTCGGCTAGTATAACTACCCATATTATTTATGATGATGATATCATGATTCCATTAGATCGAAACGAAGACGGAATAACTGAAGGGAAAGGTCCGCGAACACAGTTTAAAGAAGTTTTAGGTGTGGGTTTATCGTATAAGTTTTAAGAGCCATTTACTAAAGAAAAAAAGCCTCAAGAATGCACTGCCCCCAAAAGGTTTGACACTTATTGGGGGCTTTTTTATTTAACAACGATTTCAATTTTAACTTTCCGCTCATTTAAATTAAGATCTGTAATTGATTTAATTGGTGTTGATTTGCTTTTAGAAATTAATTTTAAAACTTTCTCTATTTCATTTGCTCTTTTAAATGCTAAATCTTTATTATATGTTTTACTTCCTATTTTATTAGCAGAACCCGTAATTTTTATTAATTCAAATTCTAAATACTTTTTACTGTTTACAAAATTTTCGATAGCCCTTAATTGCATACTATCTAAGGTATACTCGTCGATATTATAACTTAACTCATATACGAACGATTTACTTTTTGGCAACTCTATTGCTGGATTTACATTTTTCAAATCTTTCATCTTAAAATCATCAAAAAGTAAATAGGTGCTATTTTCTAATTTTGCATAATGTAATCGTAAATGATCAGTGCATGTATCAGTAACGTTAACAGTTTCATGATTTCGAGCAATAGCAATAGCCTTAAACTCTTTTTCAGTTTTAAATTTTATTTCTTCTTTTTTCCAACTATGCGAAGCAAAAGGTCCATTAATTAAAATACTATCAAGAGGAACAAAATCTGTTCCTTTTAAATCCCCTAAAATCAAATAAAAAGATTGGGGTAATTGCGTACTACCTAAGCAATAGACACTATATTTAAATTCTAAATCAAATTCGCTTGGTTTTAAAAGCGAGTTTGTCTTAATATAAAAAGATTCTACTTTACCATTTTTAGGAGTGTAAAAAAACAGACCAACACAATTATTGCCAATAGGTTGTATGGGTTTATAAGTTATTACACTGGTAGAAGACATTCCTTTCATATAACCGAAAGGAGTTTGAGTTACTCTAGTACCTTTATGTTGAATTAAATCAGGTGAGCCTGAAATTGGATAAACATTTGCAGGCATTATAAAATCTTGGTTTCCTACTTTAGTTATTGTAATCTTTTCGAAATCATGAAATAAAACTATATTTTGACCAAAAGAATAATAAATTGGAAAAAAATAAAGTACAATATTATACTAATCTCCTTCAATCTCATTAAACTTAGAATAACTCCTCCACTTTTCAATTCCTTTTTGCATATCGTTAGGCAAATCCGAATCAAAGAAAATCCATTCGCCTGTGCTTGGATGCTTAAAACCCAACGACTTGGCATGCAAGCCGATTCGAGGAAGCAATTCAAAACAATTATTTACAAACTGTTTGTATTTGGCAAAGGTAGTTCCTTTTAAAATTTCGTCGCCACCGTATTCGTTATCATTAAATAAGGTATGACCAATATATTTAAGATGTACTCGAATTTGATGTGTTCTTCCCGTTTCCAGTTTACATTCAATCAAAGTAACATAGCCAAAACGTTCAATTACTTTATAATGAGTAACTGCATGTTTTCCATAATCGCCATTGGGAAATACGGTAAATACTTTCCGGTTTTTTAAATCTCTACCAATATGTCCGGTAATAGTTCCTTCATCATCCTGCACATTTCCCCAAACCAAAGCCACATACTTTCTATCAATTGTACGATCGAAAAACTGCTTGGCTAATTTAGTCATGGCCATATCGTTTTTAGCGAGCACCATAATACCCGATGTGTTTTTATCTAAACGGTGCACTAATCCCGGACGTGGTGCTTCCTGATTGGGCAAAGTAGGTAAATTATTAAAATGATACAGTAATGCATTAACCAATGTTCCACTGTAATTACCAAAACCCGGATGCACTACCATATTAGGTTGTTTATTGATGATAATAACATCCGCATCTTCGTACACAATTTTTAAAGGAATATTCTCGGGTTTTAATTCCTTATCGCGAGGTGGATGAGCAAAAACAACGCTGATTACATCAAACGGTTTTACTCGGTAATTAGATTTAACCGGCTTATCGTTTACCAGTATATTTCCGGCATCGGCAGCAGTTTGGATTTTATTTCGGGAAGAATTAACTATTTTCTCTTTTAAGAATTTGTCGATACGCAATAGAGCCTGCCCCTTATCTACCACTATTCGCAAGTGTTCAAACAACTCACTTTCCGAATCGTTCTCTAAATCTATTTCATCGTTTTCTTCCAATTGGTAATTTTTAATTTCATGTTTTAAAGACTGCTATAGGAAATAATAAATCTTTAAATTTTGAAAATTAATTATTCCTCATTAAATCGTTCCAAATTAATTCCCTCTTCTTCAGCCGGGCATATAAGCATTGCCGCTTGAGGAGCTTTAATAAGCAGGCATTCCGGATAATCAATTTCCTCTATAACGGGATCCTCTATAAACGAAATACCAGGAACATTAACTATACCTTTCCACCATTCTGTTTCGGAGCAATCTATACTTTTAATAGAAATTTTTCCTTTAAAATTTTCTGCTATCTGTTTAGATAATTCGAGAATATTATCATCCACAATTTCAATTAATCCACTATCCTCATTTCGTTTAAAAATAATCTTTTCATCTTCATGAAAAAACAACTCAATCCACTCAATAAAATAGTACTGATTATTTTCATCGGCATTATTGTACCAGTAATGATGAACAATACCGGTGATTATCGGATTTTCTTTGCTTAATATTTTGGAGTAACGATTATTCACTACAATAATTGTTTTAGGGCAATTTCGAATGCACTCTTAGCAATTAATTTCTTTGTAGGATTAATAGAATAAACATCTTTAAGGGCATTGTAAATAATTTGAGAGGCATCTTCAAATATAGCTTTATCACTTACCTCAATGTTTGACTGCATTAAATAACCAAAAACTCTCGCCATTCCACAATTTGCAATAAAATCGGGAATTAATGAAATATGATTATCGGTAAACTCACCTATTGGACCAAAGAAAATTTCCTTATCAGCAAATGGAACATTTGCTCCACACGAAACTGTTTTTAATCCAGCATCAATAAGCGATTTAATTTGTTCCTGAGTAATTAAACGGGATGCAGCTGCCGGAATAAATATATCGGCAGGAGTATTCCAAATTCGTTTATTCATTTCGTCTGAACTTAACAAATTAGGTGCAGTTAACGTATTTCCCTTTCTATTTAAAAACAATGAACGAATCTCATCAAAACTAAATCCAGATTCATTAATCAACCCTCCTACCCTGTCTACAATTCCTACTATTGAGGCCCCGTTTTGTGCAAGATAATATCCTGCAGCAGCGGCAACATTACCCCAACCTTGAATAATTACTTTTTTTCCTCTTAATTCTTCACCATGAAGAGAATAAAAATGACGAACAGATTCACTAACTCCCCAACCGGTAATCATATCGGCTACAACAATCTTCCGGCTTGGGTCGGGGGAATAGCTGGGATCTTCAATTACTTTAGAAACACCCTGGCGTAACTGCCCAATTTTATGTATTTTTTCATTATCCCGAGGGTTAAAATGTCCATTTACAACACCCTCCTGTGGGTGCCACAAGCCGTAATCTTCGGTAATAGGAATAACCTCATGAATTTCGTCAACATTTAAGTCGCCTCCGGTACCATAATAATTTTTTAATAAAGGCATTACCGCTTTAAACCATCTACGCAGAACTTCTGGTTTACGCGGATCGGCCGGATCGAAGTTTATACCTGATTTTGCACCCCCTATTGCGGGGCCGGATATCGTAAATTTTACCTCCATTGTTTTAGCCAAACTTTCTACTTCGCGTTTATCTAACCCTTTGCGCATACGCGTTCCCCCACCTGCAGCTCCACCTCTTAGTGAATTAATTACAACCCATCCCTCAGCGTCCGTTTCACTATCCTTCCATTCAAAAACTATTTCAGGACGTTTTTCTTCATATTTTTTTAATAAATCTTTCATTTTTACAGAGTTAAATTTTACGTTTTAAAGTGAGAAACTAAAATATATTTATTTTTTGATAAAACCTTTTAATTTCGACTAATTAATCCAATTTTAAATGCAAAAAATATTTCTCATTCAATTTAATAAAGCATTAAAAATTTGTATAATTGTAGCAGAAACCAAGCTTACAACATGAAGAAAACATCTACCCCTTCTAAGGCCGGTGCATCAAAAAAAGCTGCCCCTGCAAAAAAAGTCGTAAAGAAATCTGCATCAAAAGGTACAGCAAAAAAAAGTACCCTAAACTCTTCCGCTAAATCAACAGATGATGAGGATTTGTTTGATGATGAAATGGGCTTAGACATCGATTCGGGTTATGACTCTTACGATGATGATGACGATGATGATTTCTAAAAAACTACCCGCTTCAAGCGGGTTTTTTTATGGGCAATAAATAGCTCCCCCTATAGCATTTTTTGAAGCACCCGTTACACTTTTTAAAGAATTGGGGGTTTGGTGAAAACGTAAAACACCTAAAAAGGCAAAAATAAGAGCCTCTTTAAACTCAATAATTTTATTATCGGGTATCATAATCTGGGCAGAAGTATATGCTTTAATTCGCTCAACCAAAAATATATTTTTAGCACCTCCGCCTGTTAAAAGCACCTTTACAGAAGCTTTACTTTTTATACATTTAGCAATTTGAATTGCACAATGCTCTGTATAGGTTGCCAATAAATCTGGAATAGCATATTTCTTATGTTCAATTAAAGGAAAAATATTTTTTACAACCCATTCTTTTCCGAGTGATTTTGGAGGAGCTTGATTAAAATAGCGAATACTGTTCAAACTTTTTAATAAAGGCTCTATAACTGAACCTTTTCGGGAAAGCTTTCCACCCTTATCATATTCTAAATTTAGTTGGGAGCACAGATAATTTAGTATCAAATTTACACAACAAATATCGTAGGCAGTCGACTGTTTATTTTGAACATAACTTATGTTTGCAAATCCCCCAATATTGATGCAATAATCATACTCACTAAAAAGATATCTATCTCCAATTGGAACTAACGGAGCGCCCTGACCGCCATATGCCACATCGGAAGTTCTAAAATCGCAGATAGTTTTTATACCCGTAGTTGCCGCTATTACTGCACCATTTGCAATTTGATATGTTAAAGCCTTTGCAGGCTGATGAAAAACGGTATGACCATGACTGCAAATAAAATCGGGCTTGGATTTTCCCTTTAAGAAATGATTACAATAATTGCCAAAAAGTTTAGCCAACTTATTGCTTAATAACAACAAATTAACGGCTGACAAGTGTTCCGCATTTCTTAATTCTGTTCTTAATTCTACTGAATAGGGATAAGTTTTGGCTGACTTTATTTTGTACACCCATTTATTTTCAATTAGTTCAAAATCGCATAACACAATATCTAAACCATCAACTGATGTGCCCGACATTAAACCCAATACTCTTATTTTTTTCTTATTAACCATAATTAAAAATAAAAAAACCTCTCCTTATGGAGAGGTCTCATTAAAAATGTAATTAACAATTACATGTGTTTAGATAAAAATATATAAAGATCTTTTCTTAATTCAGCGAATAACTTCTCAAAAAATAAAAAAGAGTCTTTTTCGTTATTATGATCAAGTAAATGAATATGATCTGCCGCCGGGTTATGGGCAACTTTATTTTTAATATACACCTCATGATCGCTGATATTATGTTTTAGAATATCTATTTCGTTGCGTTGAATAATTAAACGATTCTGAAAAGAATCAATCATTTTTAAAATCTTTGAAGAATTGTTTTTAGAGGCAATCTCCTCAATTCTTCGCTGGAAAATAATTATCTCCTCTTTGTAAAAATCTAAAGAATTTATCCATTCTGTATGGTCTTGATGAAGATCGTAAGCTTTTTGGGTTTTAAGTGTTGTTTCCATTTTTTAAATTTTAATATTATGAATCAAAAGTGCAAACAGTTTTGATAAGATAAAATGTAAAAGATCATTAGAATAGGTGATTGATATCACCTTGGTTTATTTAAATTGTGTTATCTTCAAAAATAATTTAACCGGTAATTCACAATTATAAAATGACACCTCTCCAAAGTTTATATTTTGCATTAGGCGAGATTGCCTATGCCATTGCCAAAAGTGATGGGGAAATACAAAAGGAAGAACTCACTAAACTTCATACCATTTTAGAGGAAGAATTAAACAAATACCCAAATGAAATCCCTACCACAGAAATAATTTTTGAGATACTTAAACGAGGAAATCAAAGTCCTTCCATAATGTTTAAAAGAGGAATCAATGAAATAAAACTTAATGCCTCTTTTTTTAATGATGAGTTACGACAACATTTTATAAATGTAATCCAGAAGGTTGCTGAAGCCTTTCCCCCTATTACCCCAGAAGAAATGAATTACCTTATAAAATTTAATAAAACCCTTGCGGGTATAAAAACTACTCACTTTAATAAATAAACAACAGGCTTTAGCTTTATTATTAAATAATTCTCTTATTCAGATTGTAAATCAACAATAAATACAATTATTACTCCAATAATTACAGATAAAAAACCAGCCAGCATTTGAGCTGAATTTTTTACGTCGATATCAAAATAGGAATATTTAGCAGGTAACGCCAACATGGCGATTGTAATTAATGCGATAATTAGATTTGTCTTTTTCATGATGTTTAAATTTTGATTGAACAAATTTTATTCTTTAAAAATCAACTTACCATGATAATGATCAGTATACCGAGATGATCTTAATCAGTTTAAAAAAATGTTAAATTGCCATATTACACCTTTACATTAATAAACCACAATCAGCTGATATCATGAATATTAGTCATCAACAATTAGAAACTTAAGAAACTTTTTACAGGCAAATAGTTTCCAATGTATTTATATTTTGATACATTTGCGCAAGCTAAATGGAAGAAAAAAAATCTGGTATATTAGAAAAAGCATCCGCCTTGTTTATGAAATTTGGCTTTAAGAGTCTGACCATGGACGACGTTGCCAGAGAGCTGGGTATATCTAAAAAAACATTGTACTTCTATTTCGAGGATAAAAATGATTTAGTAAAACAAGCCGTTATTTCACATCTAAACAAAAACCAGGAAATTGTATTAAGTTTTTGTAACGGGGCCAATAATGCCATTCAAGAGGTACAACAATTGATGCAATGTGTAAATGTTCAAATGAAAGATACGCATCCCTCCGTAATTTTCGATCTTCAAAAATATCATCCTGATGCCTACGAACTTTTTAAGGAACATAAATTCACATTCATATTAGACACCATTAAATCAAATATAAGCAGAGGACAACAGGAGGGCTTGTACAAAACCAATATGAATGGTGAAATAATTGCCCGTATTTATGTTGCCCGAATCGATTTGCTTTTTAATCCGGAAGTTTTTCCAAGAGAACAATTTCAATTTACAGACATTTACACTGAAATGATGAAATATCATTTATATGCGCTGGCTACCAAAAAAGGAAATAAATTATTAGACAAAATTTTTAATACCCCCCTTAACATATGAAAACAAAGCTTAGCATTTTATTAATAATGATTTGTATAGGCAATTCGTTTGCACAAGAAAAAGCTAAATCAGCTAATTCCTTCTCATTGCAAGATGCCATTAGTTACAGCGTTGCACACAACCCTAATCATTTAAATACCATAATTGATGCAGAGATAGCCAAAGCAAAAAAAAACGAAATAACAGGCATTGGCTTGCCTCAGTTAAATGGAAGTTTTGATTTACGCTATAATCCCAAAGTACCGACACAAGTATTACCAAACTTTATTGGTAGTGCCATCTTACAAACATTACAGGCAGCAGGATTATATCCTCCAGGACCTTTACCTCCGCCTAATCCAGAATTTATTGCTGCACAATTTGGTGTTAAATACAACGCCAACGCGGGTATAACTGCTAGTCAGTTAATTTTTTCATCCGATTATATTGTTGGACTTCAGGCAGCAAAAGCCATAATGGAATTGAGTCAGAAAAACATCGACCGATCTAAAATTGACATAATTGCTCAGGTTTCGAAAGCATACTATGGTGCCATTATCAATAAAGAACGTATTAAATTAATTGATGCCAATATAGCAAGAGTTAAAAAGCTAAGAGACGATACAAAGGTGCTTTTTGATAATGGTTTTGTAGAAAAAATAGATTTAGACAGAATTGACCTTGCCTTTAATAATATATTAGTAGAAAAAGAGAAAATAACGCGTTTATTCTCACTTGCAGAATCATTGCTTAAGTTTCAAATGGGTTTAGATTTAAACCAAAGCATAATTCTAACCGACAGCTTATCTATTTCGGGAATAACATTAGGCGAGATAAACGATAAAATAAATGTAACTAACCGCATCGAATACTCATTAATTAAACAACAGGAATTATTGAATCAATTCGATTTAAAAAGAAACAAACTAAGTTATCTTCCAACGCTTGCAGGTTATGGCACCATGCAAACTCAAGCCATGCGTAACGAGTTTGATGTTTTTAATTCTAAAACTCCATGGTATGCCTTTGGTTCTATCGGTGTAACGCTAAATCTCAATTTATTTGATGGATTTCAAAAAAACTATCGCATTCAACAAGCCAAACTAAATTTAGAAAAAACACAAAATAGTTTAAAGAATATTGAGAACGCTTTAACTATGGAAACTCAATCGGCTCAGGTTAATTATCAAAATGCTATATCAAGTTTAAATTTCCAGAAAAAAAATATAGAACTAGCCGATAACGTATATAAAGTTTCTAAAATAAAATACGATCAGGGGGTTGGTTCTAATCTGGAGGTATTAAATGCAGAAACTTCTCTTAAAGAAGCCCAAACAAATTATTATAACGCTTTATATGATTATGCCGTATCAAAGGTAGATTACGACAAAGCTATAGGCAATTTAAAATAATGATAATGTACACCCTCAAATATAGTTTTGCATTTCTATTAATTTGTTTAAGCCTTCTTTCCTGTAAGAAAAAAGACAATCAAACAACTGTTAAAAGAAAAAATTTAGTTCAGGCCGTATACGCATCCGGCAAAATTTATCCGATTAATTACTACAAAGTTCTGGCTAAATTTCCAGGCTATATTTCTTCTATTCACGTAAAAGCCGGTCAAAAAGTTAAAACCGGCGACACACTTGCGGTTATAAAGAACGAATCCATGCAGGCAAATTCCGATATTGCCCTTAACAACTCACAACTGGCTTCTCGTAATTCTGACAATTTAATGAAAATTGCAGCTACTGATTTAAGCGCTGCAATTTCAAAATTCGATTTAGATTCTATAAATTATATGAGATACGAAAATCTATTTAAAAACGGGGCTACATCGCGCTTAATGGCAGATCAGTCTAAAACCCAATTCGAAATTTCGAAACAGAATTTAATTAAGGCCAAAAACAATTACCAAAGTGTAAAAGATAAAGCAATAACAGATGCCGAAAACGCCAGTTTAAATTATAAAGCTGCTAACAGTAGTTTAAACGACTATGTATTAAAAGCTGAAAAGGCCGGTAAAATTTATAACATAGATGCCGAAATAGGCGAATTGGTTAATCCGAACAAAATTCTTTTTGAAATAGGAAACTCCGATTTATTTGAAGTTGAGTTAAGCATAGATGAAACGGATATCAATTATGTGAAACAAGGACAACAAATACTTTTTACAATTGATGCCTTTGGCGAAGAAATTTTAAAAGGACGTGTAAAAGAAATATACCCCAGTATATCCAGTGTTAATCGTACTTCTAAGGTAATTGCAGAAATTGAACAAAATCCACAAATTATTTCGGGCCTTTCAGCCGAAGCAAATATCATTATCAAAGAAAAGAAAAACACGCTGGTGATTCCGCGCGAATATTTAATTAACAACAACTTTGTTAAGCTAAAAGATGCTGAACAACTCACTAAAATTAAAACAGGTGTTTCCGATTTAGAAAACATTGAGGTAATTGAAGGAATTAATGAAAATGATGTTATAGTTAAACCCTAATGCAAAAGAAACGTTCGCCTAATATTAAAATTGCTCTCAATCATTTGCTCTCCAAAAAGAGACAAACCATTGTGGCTATGTTGGGCGTAACCTTTGGCATTGCTATCTTTATCTTCCAAGCCGGTTTAATGTCGGGTTTTCAGGATTATTTTATTGAGCAAACTGTAAGCACTACAGCCAACATAAGACTTTACAACGAATCTGACAAAAATAGACCCAGTATTATCAGTAAAATAAATGATTCCACTAAAGTGTGGACATTGGTAAATAACCAAAAACCAAAAGAACAAGAATTGAAGATTAAAAATGGTTATCAAATTATTGATATTTTAGAAAAACATCCCGAAGTTTCTGGCGTATCTCCATTTTTAGGTTCTCAGGCCATCTATAAATTAGGCATTGCACAGCTTGCCGGCAGAGTTTCCGGAGTGGATATTGTAAAAGAAAATATGCTTTTCGATTTAGCTAAAAACACAACAAAAGGTAATATATTCAGTTTGCAAACTATACCAAACGGAATAATTTTAGGTAGCGAATTAGCTAATTTATTGGGAGCTAAAATGAATGATAATATTACTGTAATCTCCCCATTAGGTGTTTCACTCGAAATGAAAGTGGTAGGTATTCATAACTCAGGATTGGTTGAGGTAGATAAATCCCGTGCATTTGTAAGCATTCGTAATGCTCAAAAATTACTGAGAGTAGACGGAGCATATTTAACAGATATTAATGTAAAGCTTAAAGATTTTAATCGCGCCGAGATTTTAGCTAAAGAGTTTGAAAGAAAATTTAAAATAAAGGCTACCGATTGGAAGACTGCAAACGCTAATATTTTTAGTGTTTTCAAAATTCAAAATATGGTTACATATTTAATTATTGCCTCTATTTTAATTGTATCTGGCTTTGGTATATTCAACATTCTGATGATGATAATTTATGAAAAAATGCCTGATATAGCCATCTTAAAGGCTATTGGTTATAAGGACCGCGATATTATGCAAATATTTTTAGTAGAATCATTAATTATTGGAATAATTGGCGGAATTCTGGGTCTGCTATTAGGTTTCGTTTTACAACAGATTGTCGGAAATATTAAAATGAATGTTAAGGGATTTGTTTCAATGGAATACTTGAGATTTCGATCAACACCTGCATTTTATATGTTTGCATACTTTTTTGCATTAATAGTTACCGCTATTGCTGGATATATTCCCGCACGAAAGGCAAGTAAAATAGACCCTATAGATATTATCAGAAGCAAATAGTGAAAGAAAAGATATTACATACCGTTAATCTTAATAAATACTTTTACGATCCTGTAGAATTTCAGGTACTTAAAAACATTAATGTAAATTTATACAAAGGTGAATTTGCTTCTATCATCGGATCTTCCGGTAGCGGAAAATCTACTTTACTTTATATTCTTTCTACATTAGACACTGGATATAATGGAGACCTGTTTCTAGAGCAGGATAATTTGGCTCTTAAAACAAAGAATGAGTTGGCTACTATTCGAAACGAAAAAATGGGATTTGTTTTTCAGTTTCATTACTTATTAACCGATTTTACGGTTTTAGAGAATGTAATGCTTCCGGCACTAAAGCTTGCAAAATATTCAACTGAGGAAATTGAATCTAGAGCTTTAGCTAAATTGGAACTATTAGGCCTAAGTGACCAAACATTAAAGAAAGCCGGAAAATTGTCGGGCGGTCAACAACAACGCGTTGCTATTGCACGCGCATTAATAAATGACCCCGTAGTAGTATTTGGCGACGAACCAACCGGAAATCTAGACTCCAAAAATTCAGATCTCGTTTTTGGAATATTTCAGGAATTAAAACAAGAAATTAATCAAACTATATTGGTAGTAACACATGATATGAACTTTGCTAACCGAACCGATCGAATTATTCGCTTACACGACGGTGAAGTTGTAAGTTCAGGGGAGGCTACATTAAATTAACATTATAAACAAAATAAAGAATCATCTTGTTAAACAAAGCATAATCTAAATTGTAAACTATTTTTAGAACTTTTAAAATTAATATTATATAACCCCAGATATGAAGCTGAAAAAAATTAAAACAAATTTACTGTTATCGATCACCCTCTCTGCATTAATTATTTCCTGCAATAGCAACAACGATGGAGATAAGAAAAAACTTTTGGAAGACTTAAGAAAAAAAGAGGCCGAAATAAAAAAGCAAATTGCCGATCTTGAAAAAGAAATTGGATCTGATCAAGGCCAGTCGGGCGGGAAAGAAAAATATGTTGGTATAACCCGTCTATCAGAAAGAAACTTTAACACCTATATTGATGTGCAGGGCAAAGTAGATAGTGACGAAAATGTAGCCGTAAGTTCTGAGATGCCCGGAACTATTACTAAAATTTATGTAAAGCTGGGTGATATGGTAAGCAAGGGACAAACACTTGCTGAAACAGATAATAAAGCAATTTTGCAAGGCATGGAAGAAATTAAAACAAACTTAGAGCTTGTAAACACACTTTATGAAAAACAAAAAAGTTTATGGGATCAGAAAATTGGAACGGAAGTTCAATACCTGCAAACCAAAACTCAAAAAGAAGGTTTGGAACGAAGATTAGCCAGCATGAATGAACAATTAAAAATGACTAAAATAGTTTCACCAATTGACGGTACGGTTGATGAACTGAATATCAAACTTGGATCTGCAACAGCACCCGGTTTCCCGGCAATTAGAATCGTTAACTTAAGAAATCTAAAGGTAAAGGCAGAGATGGCCGAGAATTATGCAAAAAAAGTAAAAACAGGGAATAAAGTAACGGTTATATTATTAGATACAAAAGATACATTATCAACCGAAATTGCTTATGCAGCTAAAGTAATAAACCCCTTAAATAGAACCTTTACCATTGAAGTTAATCTTGCCGAAGGAGATTTTCATCCCAATATGGTAGCCAAATTAATGATTAACAGTTACACTTCTCCAAAACCCACCATTGTTATTCCGGTTGGAACCATACAAACCGACTTAGAAGGAAACAATTTTGTTTTTATAAATAAAGGCAATAAGGCAGTTAAACGATCCATAGTTAAGGGTGCAGAATATAATGGTGAAGCCGAGATATTAAGTGGACTTATAGCCAACGATCAGCTGGTTAGCGAGGGTTATGAAAACATAAACGAAGGCGACCAATTAATTATTAAATAATATCATCTTCAAAATTTACGATGAAAAACAATAAAGAATTCTTCATATCCAGCTGGGCTATAGACAATAGAGTTGCTGTATTTATTATAACCGTTCTTATTACCCTCTGGGGAATTAAAACATATGTGGATCTGCCAAAGGAAAGTTTTCCGGATATAGTTGTTCCTAAAATATACATTAATACTATACAAGCAGGCACCTCTCCTACCAACATCGAAAATATTATTACCAAACCAATAGAAAAACAACTTAAATCCATAACTGGAGTTAAGAAAATTACCTCTAATTCCTATCAGGACGTATCGGTTGTAGTGGTGGAATTTAATACCGATGTAGAAGTCTCTGTTGCTAAACAAAAAGTTAAAGATGCGGTGGATAAAGCCCGCAACGACTTGCCTCAAACCCTAACCCGAGAACCCAATATCATGGAGATAAACCTGAGCGATTTACCTATCATGTATTTAAATATTTCCGGTAATTACGATTTAAATAAACTAAAAAACTTTGCTGAGAATATAAAAGATCGTATTGAGGGTCTAAAAGAAATTACACGCGTTGATATTGTAGGTGCTCTGGAAAGAGAAATTCAAATTAATGTAGATATGTACAAGTTACAGGCTGCAAATCTTACACTGGGCGACATTCAAAGAGCTATATCTTACGAGAATATGACCATTAGTGGCGGTACTATCCCAATGGAAGGCAAACGCCGAACCTTATCTTTAAAAAATGAATTTAAAAAAGTAAACGAAATTGAAAATTTAGTTATAAGCTCTGCAAGTGGCGCACAACTTTATTTAAAAGATATTGCGGCCGTAAGAGATACTTTTAAAGAAAAAGAAAGCTATGCTCGCCTCGAAGGTAAACCGGTTATTACACTTAATGTTGTTAAACGATCCGGCGAAAATTTAATTGCTGCCTCAGACAAAATTAATGAAATTATAAAAGACATGAAGGCAAAAGAATTGCCCGATGGCTTAACCATTAAATTAACCGGAGATCAATCGGAACAAACACGTGTAACCTTACACGACCTAATAAATACCATTATCATTGGCTTTATTTTGGTACTGCTTATTCTGATGTTTTTTATGGGTGTTACAAATGCCCTGTTTGTGGCGCTCTCTGTTCCACTCTCGATGTTTGTAGCCTTTTTAGTAATGCCTACTATTGGTTTTACAATGAATATGATTGTATTATTCTCTTTCCTACTTGCACTGGGCATTGTAGTGGATGATGCTATTGTGGTAATTGAGAACACGCACCGCATTTTTGATAATGGTAAGGTTCCAATTATCAAAGCGGCTAAATCGGCAACCGGAGAAGTATTTTTACCGGTACTAGCCGGAACCTTAACAACATTAGCCCCCTTTATTCCACTCGCCTTCTGGGATGGAATAATAGGGGAATTTATGTTCTTTCTTCCTATAACTTTAATCATTTCACTTCTTGCATCGTTACTTGTAGCCTATGTAATAAATCCTGTTTTTGCAGTTGAGTTTATGAAACCACATCATGAACACGATTCTGCTAAACCAAAGTTTAATAAAAGCAATTTAATTGCTTTAGGTATTCTAACTTTTTTAACGATGGTGTTTTACATAAGTGGAAAAACAGCTATGGGTTCTTTCTTATTATTTGTAACCGCTTTCTACCTGTTAATTATTGTTTTCTTAAATGACATTATATATAAATTTCAAAATAAAACATGGCCATCAGTTCAAAATGCTTATGCACGGCTATTGGCTTGGGCATTAAAGAGACCTTGGAAAATGTTGATGGGCACTTTTATATTGTTTATTTTTTCGCTTGTGTTTTTTGTAATCAGGAGCCCTAAAGTAATCTTCTTTCCCGAAGGTGATCCTAATTTTATATATGTTTACGCAGCATTACCAGTTGGAACCGATCCTGCAAAAACAAATGAATTAATGAAAGATATCGAGAAAAAGGTAGAAAGTGTAATTGGTAAAAACAACCCAATAGTTGAATCGATTATTACTAATGTAACTGTTGGTGTAACGGATCCTCAAGACGAAGACCAAGGTTCGTATCCAAACAAAGGTAAAATAGCTATTGCGTTTAAGAAGTTTTCGGAACGAAACGGACAGAGCACAGCCATTTATTTACAACAGTTACAGGAGCTTTTAGTTGGAAAAGTTAAAGGCGCTGAAATAACCGTAAATAAAGAACAAGCAGGTCCTCCAGTTTCTAAACCTATCAACATCGAGATTAAAGGAGAAAATTTTGAAGAGATCATCGTTACAGCCGATAAACTTAAAAAGTTTATTGAAAACAAACGAATTGCCGGAGTTGAAGAATTAAAAAGCGATTTTCAGAATAATAAGCCAGAGATTGTTTTTGATATTGATAGAGAACGTGCTAACCGAGAAGGGATATCAACAGCTCAGTTGGGAATGGAAATTAGAAATGCAGTATTTGGGGCCGAAGCAACTAAATTCAGAGACGATGAAGATGAATATCCTGTTCAGATTCGCTATGCTTATGATCAACGTAATGATATTGAGAAATTAAGAAATCTTAAGATTACGTATCGCGACATGAACATGGGCGGTATGCTTAGAAGTGTTCCATTGTCTTCTTTCTGCGATATTCGTTATGAAAATACTTACGGAGGTATTAAACGTAAAAATCAGAAACGTGTAATTAATCTTTCGTCAAATGTGTTAAATGGTTTTAATCCCAATGAGGTGGTAGACCAGGTAAAGCAAGTGGTCACTCAATATCCTGCAACACCCGGAGTTACTTTTGATATGACCGGCCAGCAAGAGGAACAAGCGGAAACATCTGCATTCCTTGGTAATGCAATGCTGGCCTCTATTTTACTTATTATTCTTATTTTGGTAATACAATTTAATTCTATTGGTAAACCATTTATCATCCTTACCGAAATTGCTTTTAGTGTTATTGGAGTATTAATTGGAACTGCCTTATTTAAGATGGATATGTCTATTGTAATGACTGGTGTTGGAATTGTAGCACTTGCAGGTATTGTTGTACGCAATGGTATATTACTGGTTGAATTTGCCGAACTACTGAGAAGCGAAGGAAAAGGCTTACTAGAAGCTACCATTGAAGCCGGCAGAACACGAATGACACCGGTGTTGTTAACCGCTACAGCTACCATGCTGGGATTAATTCCTTTAGCAGTAGGCTTAAATATAGATTTCTACGAATTACTTACTACTGGAAATCCGCATATTTATTTTGGCGGAGATAGCGTGGTGTTTTGGGGTCCTCTATCTTGGACTATGATTTTTGGCTTAAGCTTTGCCACCCTAATTACACTTATTTTGGTGCCTGCTATGTACCTAATAGCGGAACGCATGAAAAAGAAATCTGAGATCATTTTAGCACATTATCACTTACCTATGTTTATGATGTATGTGCCGTTTCTGGTAGCACTACTTAGATTATTTAATCGCTTTAGTGGTACAAAACTAGATTATGGTAATTTAGATAATTAAACTCGCTAGCTAACAAAATAAGTTCGCTAAAAATAAATTGCCCCCAAAAAGTATAACAGCTATTGGGGGCAATTTTATGATAAAAAAATAAGTAACACACCAAACATGAGTTAGTCTGTTTAAATACCATTCTATTTAATCCTTTTTAATACGAAGAGGATTTATTTACGACCTAGATTATTTAGAAGCCTTTAAACCCAACTCAATATCCTCAATAATGTCTTCGATGTTTTCTAAACCACAAGACACTCTTATTAAGCCCGGAGTAATTCCAACCGCTAAACGCTCTTCTTCTTTTAACTTACTGTGTGTAGTGGAAGCAGGATGAGTAGCTATGCTGCGTGTATCCCCTAAATTTGCAGAATGTGAAATCATTTCCAAAGAATTCAAAAATTTTCTTCCCCGGTCGATGCCTCCTTTAACTTCAAAGGTTACTAACCCGCCTCCCAAACGCATTTGTTTTTTTGCTAATTGATACTGAGGATGAGTAGTTAAAAAAGGATATTTAACGAATTCGATTTCGGGATGCTTACTTAAATGTTCGGCCAAAGCTAATGCATTGCTGCAATGACGATCCATGCGAACGGCAAGTGTTTCTAAACTCTTGGTTAAAATCCACGAATTAAAGGGCGACAATGCTGGTCCTGAATGACGAGCAAAAAAACGTATATCTTTTATTAATTCTTTATTTCCAGCCACAATACCGCCCACTGTTCTACCTTGTCCGTCTATAAACTTTGTTGCACTATGCGTAATTAAATGAGCACCCCATTTTAAAGGATTTTGAATATATGGAGTAGCAAAGCAGTTATCCACATTTAGGATAAGGCCTTTGCTATTAGCGAGATTAGCTAACCACTCCAGATCGATAATATCCAATGCAGGATTTGAAGGTGTCTCTACAAACAATACTTTTGTATTCGACTGAATAGCATTTTCCCAGCCCTGGTAATCCGTTATATCTACATAGGAAGTTGTGATACCCCACTTAGGTAATATTTGAGTGAATATTTGATGTGTACTCCCAAAAACCGAACGAGAAGAAACAATATGATCGCCCGATTTTAATAGTGCCGCCAATGAAATAAATACGGCTGCCATTCCCGACCCAGTTGCAATACCATCTTCGGCACCTTCCATTAAACAGATTTTCTCTACAAACTCGTTGGTATTTGGATTTGAAAAACGAGTGTAAATATTACCCGGAATTTCATCTGCAAATAAGGCGCGAGCCTGCTCAGCATCATCAAATACAAAACTAGATGTTGCATATATTGGCGTACTGTGCTCACGATACTGACTTCTTTCGGTTTGATTACGAATAGCCAGTGTTTCGAAATTTTTATACGATTTCTTTTTCATTTTATATTCTATAATTATTTAACCGGCTGAGCGGAGCCGAAGCCATTTCTTATATTTTTTGTCTACCCTTCGATACCTCAGGGTGACAGTTTTCACTCAGTGTGACAATCAAATTATTGTCAGGCTGAGCTTGTCGAAGCCCTGTATTCACAAAGCTCTGTCTACCCTACGATAAACTCAAGTTGACAGAACTATTTCTCAAGGTAAAAAGAGTTCAAAACTTGTAGTAATCTTAGCAGTTGGCTCCAGGGTTTTGGTTACCGAACAATATTTTTCCATAGATAATTTAATTGCACGTTCCACCTTGTCTGGATCCAGGTTATTACCTTTAAAAACAAACTTTATATGAATATTACGAAACAAGGAAACATCTCCTTCTTTCTCTCTGTCGCCCTTTAAAACAACTTTATAATCCAATATGTCCTGTTTTTGTTTTCGCAAAATAGAAAGTACATCCATGGAGGAACAACCTCCTAATGAAGCCAACAATACCTGCATAGGGCGCATACCTTTATTAAGTCCGCCAATATCCGGCGAGCCATCCATAAGTATACTGTTCCCATCTTCGTTCTTTGCTTCCAGCAAAACTGCATCGTTAATTCTGTCAATAATTATTTCCATAATAACAAAGGTAATTATTCAAATAAATCGGTGGACAAATACTTATCTCCCCTGTCGCAAATAATACAAACTACTATTCCCGAATCTAAGTTCTCGATTAACTTAAGCGCAGCCACAACAGCACCTCCGCTGCTCATTCCTCCAAACACCCCTTCTTCGCGAGCCAAGCGTTTAGCCATGGCTTTGGCTTCTACATCACTAACTTCGAGCACCTGATCAATCCTAGAGCGATCAAATATTTTAGGTAAATATTCCTGAGGCCACTTACGTATTCCTGGAATCTTTGCTCCGTCCATAGGCTGAACACCAATAATCTGAATAGCTGCATTTTGTTCTTTCAAATACTTTGAAGTTCCCATAATTGTTCCGGTTGTTCCCATTGCCGATACAAAATGGGTAACAGTTCCTTTTGTATCTCTATAAATTTCGGGTCCGGTAGTTTTGTAGTGCATATTGGGATTATCCTCATTGGCAAACTGATTTAGCATTATATATCCGCCATTAGCTACTTGTTGATGAGCATAATCTATAGCGCCTTCCATGCTGACACTTTCGGGTGTTAACACCACTTTAGCACCAAATGCCTGCATGGTTAACACACGTTCGCGGGTAGAATTTTCGGGCATTACCAACTCAATTTCTACATTAAATAAACGGGCTATCATGGCTAATGCTATTCCGGTATTTCCGCTGGTTGCTTCAATTAACTTCATTCCGGGTTTTAAATCGCCACGGTCCAATGCTCCTTTTATCAAGCCATATGCAGCGCGGTCTTTAACACTGCCGCCTGGATTATGCCCTTCCAGCTTGGCCAATAATTTAACATTGGGCTTGGTATTAATCACACTCAATTCTACTAAGGGAGTGTTTCCAATAAAATCTAATAATTTCGACATGTTATTTAACGCTTAACTGAGCTTTATGATAAATGGTTGAATTAGCCGGTACACTCTTGGTTAACCAAACGTTACCACCAATTACCGAATTTTCTCCAACAATCGTTTTACCACCAAGAATGGTAGCACCTGCATATATCACCACATTATCCTTTAAGGTAGGATGACGTTTGGTAGTGGCCATTTTCTTATCCACACTTAATGCACCCAAGGTTACGCCTTGGTATAATTTAACATTCTTACCGATAACAGTAGTTTCACCAATTACAATTCCGGTTCCGTGATCAATAAAGAAATAGGGACCTATCGTAGCCGCCGGATGGATATCAATACCCGTTTTACTGTGTGCAATTTCGGTTAACATACGCGGAATTAAAGGAACCTTTAAATTATGAAGAGCGTGTGCTATACGATACACCGCAATAGCATAAAACCCGGGATAGGAACGAATAACTTCATCCCTACTGGCGGCGGCAGGATCGCCTCTTTCAATAGCTTCGGCATCCAGCAGCAAAGCGTTATAAATATTCGGCAACTCATCATAAAATTTAGCGAGTATTTTTTCGCTGTTTATTTTCAGACGGCCTTCAATATATAAAAGAATGCGCAACAACAATTCCTGGTTACGCTTAAATTCTATGGCCAGGTCGTGCTCACTATTAAAAGACAAATCGCTGTATGCAGGAAACAAAATGGAAAGTAAAGAATCGTTAAACTCGTTTACCAATGGCGGAGAAGGCAAATTAACTTTAGAGCTATGGCTCTTATAAAGAATACTTATAAATTTTTTTTGCGACATATTTAATCTATCGTTCCTGCAGCAACTGTATTATTTGTGTTCTCATTTATGATGATAAATGATCCCGTAGAACGATTTACAGCATAAGAATCAAAATTAACAGCTTCGGCAGTTTTAATTAATACTTTGCAAATATCGTTTAATTTAAGCTCTCCATCACTTTCTTTTTGATCAAAGGTATGTATATCAATTTTAGCCTGAATTTCTTTCAACATGGCCTTTGAACGATGACTTCCGTGCTGAATCAGGAATTTTTGTCCAGCCTGATAAGGGGCGTTGTCCATCCAGCATAAAGTAGCCGTAAATTCCTTTTCCGATTTCGGCAACTGGTCTAAAGCAACGATGGCATTTCCTCTGCTTACATCAATATCATCAGCTAAGTGAAATACAGCAGGACGATCTTTACCCAGCTCAGGTAATTCACTTAAATTAGATTCAATTTTAGTTAAGGTGGTTTCGATATTGGCCGGTAAAACCTTTACTTTTTGACCTACCTTAAAAACACCACTTTTTACCTGACCGGCAAAACCACGGTAATCATGTAAATCATCTGTTTGAGGACGAATTACATATTGCACCTGAAAACGGGATAGCTGACTCTGATCCGGAGATTCTATTACTACATCCTCTAAATGTTGCAACAATGGTTTTCCATTATACCAGCTCATTTTACCGGAATTAGACACTACATTATCTCCTTGCAAGGCACTTACCGGAATAAAATAAATTTCCTTCAGATTTAAACGCTCGGCAAAATTCAAGTACTCCTGTTTAATTTCCTCAAAGCGTGACTGAGAAAAATCAACCAAATCCATTTTATTGATACACACCACTAAATGCGGAATACCTAATATCGACGATAAAATGCTATGACGCTTAGTTTGATCGGTAATGCCGTTACGGGCATCCACCAAAATAATTGCTAAATCGGCATTAGAGGCACCGGTAAACATGTTTCGGGTATACTGAATATGACCAGGTGTATCGGCTATAATAAACTTACGTTTATCAGTAGTAAAGTATTTATACGCTACATCAATTGTTATACCCTGTTCGCGCTCAGCTCTTAAACCATCGGTTAACAAAGCCAAATCGATATCTGTTTCGTTGTTTTTGTTTTTTGTTTGACGGGTAAGGGTTTCAATAATATCGGTTGAGATTGATTTACTATCAAACAATAATCTTCCAATTAAAGTACTTTTACCATCATCTACGTTTCCTGCTGTAAAAAATCTTAATAATTCCATCTTAGTTAGTTATGAGTTATAAAATATGATTTATGATTTATAAATAGTGATAAGAATTTAGAAAAATTATTTAACCTTCCAATCATAATTTATAAATCATAATTCATAATTAAATATTGTTTGTGAGATTAAACATTATTTGTTAAAAGTATCCGCTTTTCTTTCTGTCTTCCATAGCGGCTTCGCTTATTCTGTCGTCCATACGGGTGGCACCACGTTCGCTAATTTTTGCTTCTTTAATTTCAGCAATAATATCATCTACAGTATAAGCTTCACTTTCTATTGCGGCAGTACACGTCATATCACCTACAGTACGGTATCTTACTTTAGTTGTAATAAGTTTGTCGCTTTCATCTAATTGCAAGTAATGCGAATTAGCCATTAGCTGTCCGCTTTCGGTTACTACACATTCTCTTTCGTGTGTAAAATAAATGGTTGGCAAGACAATTTTTTCGCGTTTAATATAATTCCATACATCCAGCTCGGTCCAGTTACTGATTGGAAAACATCTAACGTTTTCCCCCTTGTTTATCTTACCATTATAGATATTCCATAATTCAGGTCGCTGCATTTTAGGATCCCATTGTCCAAACTCGTCGCGCACTGAAAATATACGCTCCTTTGCTCTAGCTTTTTCTTCGTCGCGGCGAGCACCTCCTATACAAGCATCAAATTCGAACTCTTCAATGGTGTCTAACAGCGTATAGGTTTGCAAAGCGTTTCTACTTGGAAATTTACCTTTTGCATCCTGTAGTTTTTTTTGTTTGATGGTATCCTCAACGTTTCGCACAATCAGTTTTTCTCCTAACTCTTTAGCTAGGTTATCACGATATTCTAGCGCTTCAGGAAAATTATGACCAGTATCGATATGCACCAATGGAAATGGGAATTTACCGGGTCTGAAAGCTTTAAGTGCCAGATGCACTAAGCAGATACTGTCTTTACCTCCGCTAAACAACAAGGCTGGCCTATCAAATTGACCTGCCACCTCACGCAAAATATAAATTGCTTCGGATTCTAATTCTTCTAAATAATCTAATTCTTTGTTCATAAATTTTAAATTATGAGTTATGAATGATAAGTTATGATTTTTGAACCTTTATTGCTTTACTTTTTGAAGTTAAAATTGAACTTCTAATCAATCGCAAAAGTTCTTCGGCCATACCTTTTAATTTTCCATACTCGGCTTGTTTTATATAATCTGAATAATATAATAAATCAATCCAATAAAGCGATTCTGCACACTCTTTTTGGCTAATTCCTAGCTTGTGAATAAAATCTGCTTTACTTTCTGCATTTTGAGCTTCTCTAATTAAAGCTCCAACTGCTGTTCCACTTCTAACTAATTGTTTACTTATAACAAATTCTCTTTCTTTATCTTTTAAATGTTTAAATACCTTAATAATTTCTAAACTAAATTCAAAAGATTTTTCTTCAAATATATTCTTATGCTTTAGCTTTTCTTTCATTTTATGAATTTACAACTTCCAAATCATAATTAATAATTCATAATTCATAATTAACTATGTAGTCCACACTCCTTATTACTTTTATTTTCCCACCACCAGCGGCCGGCTCTAAAATCCTCTCCTTCTCTAATAGCTCTTGTACATGGAGCACAACCAATACTTACAAATCCTCTGTCGTGTAAAACATTGTAGGGGATATTATATTTTTTAATTTCTTCTTTTACCTCTTCCAGTGTCCAGTTTATTAAGGGATGTACTTTAATTATTTGATTAACCTCATCCCATTCGGCAATAGGCATATCCTTTCGATTATCGCTTTGTTCGGCCCGTAAACCGGTTATCCATATTTTTTTCCCTTTTAGAGCGCGTTTTAAAGGCTCTACTTTTCTTATAAAACAGCACTCCTTGCGGTTTTCGATAGATTCATAAAAACTGGAAGGACCTTTTTGGGTAAGCATGGGCTCCAGCAATTCGGCTTTAGGACTAAAGACCTTAATAGGTTGCTTATAACGATTTAAAGTACTGCTTAAAACGCTATAGGTTTCGCTAAACAAACGACCGGTATCTAATGTAAATACTTCTATAGGCAACTGGTTTGCGAAAATATGGTGCGTAATTACTTGATCTTCCCAACCCAGACTGGTGGAGAAAACTACCCCTTCTGCATAATTTACGCAAACATAACTCAAAGCCTGCCCAACTGAAAGCTTATTCAGATTATTAATTAAATCATTAACCTCTTTCATTATAAAATACCTTTTAAAATATTTCGAATACTTACAATAATAGCAATAACCCCAACTAAAATCATCATTGCTTTTACATTTAATTTTCTAGACAAGTATGCGGCTATTGGAGCTGCACATACGCCTCCCAAAATTAAACCTAAAATAACCTGCCAGTTAGATAAACCAATTAAAGTAATAAAAGTAAAAGAACTAGCGGCAGACACAAAAAACTCGGCCAGATTGACGGAACCAATAATTATGCGAGGATTTTTACCACGAGCAATCAAAGTACTTGATACAACAGGTCCCCAGCCTCCACCCCCAATAGCGTCTAAAAAGCCACCGGCGGTAGCTAGCCATCCCACATGCTTTACTCTTTTTCGTTTATTAAGTTTTCTAACCACCTTTAAAACTATAATAACACCTAAGATAAGTGTATAACATCCTACCAAGGGTTTAATAAACGTATTATATTTTTCAAATTCGGAAAGAATATAAGCACCTAAAATAGAACCAATAACACCCGGAATAAGTATGGTCTTAAATAACTTATTGTTTACATTACCAAATCGGAGATGCATAAAACCGGAAACACCCGAGGTGAATATCTCGGAAGTATGAACAGCCATACTTGAAACAGCCGGTGAAACACCCAAAGACAACAAAAAAGTAGTTGCACTTAACCCATAAGCCATTCCTAAAGCACCATCAATCATTTGCGCAATAAATCCACCCAGCATAAAATATAAGAAATCTGTGCCCAAAGAATTATACATTACACCTAATTGTGAATAAGCGGCGCCATAGGGTATATAACTAAAAACAATATGACCGGAAATCATGATTAACAAAACTGAAAGAACATACACCAATAATGTTTTCAAATTCAGTTTAAACCATTTCTTTGGAGTCTTTTCTTTTAGCTGAGCTGTAATTTTATTTAATTCGTCAACCTTATATTGAAAATCACCTTTAAGATGATCTCGGATAATTGATAGATTATCCAAACTCTCATTTACACTCTCTGGTATATTCTCATTAAAAATTTCTTTTAAACGTTTAGCCAACGTAGGCGATTTACCATTAGTTGAAATAGCAATTTTTAAATTTCCTTTTGTAACAATTGAACTTAAGTAAAAATCACAAATTTCCGGCTTATCTGCAGCATTGTATAAAACACCTAAATCATTAGCATCAATTTTAATTTGACGAGAAAGCTCAACATCATTAACTGCTGAAATAACGATAGATCCCTGAATTAAATGATTCTTTTTGTATACGTCATTTATTACATTAATATTGTATTCGCCGGAGTTGATAATACTTTTTAATGCTTCGCTAATTTCACGAGCTACCAGTGTAATTTTGGTTTTAGGCGAATTAGCCAATATTGCATTAATTTTTTCTAAAGCTACATTTCCACCGCCAATTAAAACAACCGGTATATGCTCCAGTTTTAAGAAAACAGGAAATAAATTGTTATTTTTTACATCATTGCTCATTTTAATTATTTTTTAAAGTCTATGTCCTCAAAACAAAAAAGTAGACGATCAAGTATTTTTGAAAGGATTATAATAAATCAGCCCTGACAGAGTTTTAAGTATATCTTTTGTAATGAAAATTTTTAGTTTAAACCAAAAAAAAGATTGAGCTTTATCTATATTTTCAAATTGATACTTAGTTGATAAACTTCCAACATTATAGAATAATTGTTTGCGGCTAGATGTATATTCAAACTGATCAGCAAAACTATTTAACCTTATATTATCATAAGCAAATAATAGGAAAAAGCGTATACTAAAAATTAGATTAACAAATGTTTCCATCCCTTTATTAAACACTATATAATTATATTTTAGGATACTTAAATTCATTAACTCTAATTTACTTTAGCGATTTATCTTCTATTTTTTAAAACAATTTTGAAATATAAAATCTACTCATAATCTATTTATAATATTCATCACTTAAAATATAAATTACCCTGGAAATACCAGGGTAATTTGTACTAGTGGTTTTAAACTTTTTAAAACCTTAATTTTAAAAATTGATTTAATCTTTTAAATATTAAAACGCATATTTTAAAGTTAAACCATAAGTTCTTTGATCACCCAATACCCCTGCAAAATGCCCAACATTTCCACTAGCAGGAAGTAATTGTTCAAAGTAATTAGTATTTAACAAGTTACGACTCCAAACAAAGAACGATAAGCCCTTAGTGGCTTTAAAACCTATTCGAGCATTAACTAAGCTGTATTCATTAATGTTAAGGTATTTAGAAGGTGTTGGACTTGATGAATATTTTGAGCGATAAGAAACTTCTGATGCTATAAAATATCTTCCGTTATTAGTTAGTAATTTGCCTTGTAAAGAATACTCTGCACCAGCAGAACCAGACCAATCCGAAATACCCGGTAATTTTCCACCCGAAACATCTTTAAATGCAACTTGCTTTCCATCCACTGTTTTTCCTGTTTCTTCAAGAGGTAGAGGTGCATTTGTAAATTTAACATAACGACCATCTGTATAAGCTCCATTTATAAATACAGAAAAATATCTTTGAATGGCTAAGGTACCTTCAACTTCAATACCTTTTACATTAACCTTTTCGGCATTAGCCAAGTAACCTCTGTTAACTCCTAATTCGGGTGATTGAACATTTGTTTGGTAATTATCAATATCCGTATTAAAAGCAGTTATGTTAAAAGTAGAACGTCTAATAGGAGAGCTCTTAAAACCTACTTCAGTATGTGTAACATATTCCGGTTTGATAATTGCAAGACTTAAGTCAGCCTCACCTGTAGAAGTAGAAGGTAAACCAGCAACATTTACACCAACTGGTTTGTATGCTGTTGAGTATGTAGCGTAAACGTTAAATCGATCAGAAAATCTATAAGAAACCGTTAAATTACCAGATAAATTGGTATTGTAAGTCCCTTTGTGATAATACTGATTACGATAAATTCCATTTTTGATTGCAATAAGTTTTGAATCATTTGTTTGTAAACCTCCATAAGTATTTCTCTCAAATGTTGCTATTTTTTCATCATAATTATAACGGATACCAGGCAATATATGTAATCCCTTAAATAAGTTCCAATCAGCTTGAGCAAATACTGCTGCGCTAGCAGAACTTATTGAGCCATTGGTTTTGATACCATAACCATCTAACAAACCTGGTGTTTTCCAAAGATTACTGGTGCTACTTTGAGAGTATCGCCATTGATCTTTACCGGATTCTTCGGTTCCAGTTACTTTAACGGACTGATCGATACCATAAAGTCCTATTACCCCACTTAATTTTTCAGAAATTTGACCTGCGTATCTAAATTCCTGACTAAATTGCTGCTGCTTAGAAGGATTTTGAGATAAACGAAGTGCTTGAATACCGGTGAAATCGCGGTCGTTTGATGGATCCCAATTCCAGAAGGCCCATGCTGTAGTTGAAGTTAAAGTACCAGGACCAATTTTATAATCAACATTTACAGATGCGCCCCCTAAGTCCTGATTTGATTTCCATGGTGTGTCATGATCAATTTTTCTATCAAAAGGATTTTGACTAGGCACAGAATAATTTAAATCCTTTGCTATATTTTCAAATTGACGATAGGCAGCACGTTCTGTTGGAGCAACTCCAGCAAAAACCTGAGCATATCCGTTTGGCTTCTGTACATTGTAATTACCAGCAATAATTATATTAAGATTATCTTTGGGAGTAATTAAAAACTGAGCTCTTACACCTTGATTATTTAAAGTATTAGTTTTATTACCTGTTCTAACATTCTCTATTAACCCATCGCGTTGTGTACCCGAAAATGAGATTCGGGCGGCTACTTTTTTACTTAAACCACCAGAAACGGAGGCCCTAGCCTGAACAAACTGAAAATTTCCATAACTTAATTCTACGTTTCCTTCAGGGGTAAAAGTGGGTTTGCGAGTTGTAATGTTTAGAGCACCTGCGGTTGTATTCTTTCCAAATAAGGTTCCTTGGGGGCCACGTAAAACTTCAATACGATCTAAATCTATAAAATCGAGGGTGGTTGCAGCAGGTCGTGCATAATAAACACCATCTATATAATATCCAACTCCGGGATCAATTCCATCATTAGTTAATCCGAACGTACTCCCTAAGCCTCTTATATTTAGAGTTGTATTTCTTGGATTTGAACTGTATAACTGAACAGAAGGCACTAATTCTTTTACCCTGTTTACATTAAAAGCACCTGCTTCCTCTGTTTTAGCCCCACCAATTACTGTAATGGGTATCGGAATATCTTGCACTGCCTCTTCCCTTCTTCTGGAGCTAACAATTTGTACTTCACCTAATGAATTGTTTACTGGTAATATAAATTCGATGGGACTGTTTGTTATTTCTGTGATTATTTTTTCGATTTTATTGTAACCTACAAAAGATACCTCAATTGTAAACGGAGGAGTTAAGGATTGAGTATTAATGGAAAAATTACCTAAGCTATCTGTAAAGGCGCCTAAAGTTGTTCCCTTTACAGAGATTGATGCGCCATAAAGATTATTCCCATCTTGATCTTTTGCTACACCTGAAATTTTATTTTGAGCGTATATTGCTCCGTTAAATATCATTAAAAAAAATATTGTAATCTTGGTTTTCATTTTTAGAATTTTAATTTATTCATGTTCTTTATTTTTAAAGGTTAATAAATAGAAAATTATATTTATTTAATTGAAAAATCTTAATTTGAAATTTCATTTAATTTAGTCTGAAGGGTTATGTTCCCGAATCGGCATGATTAACCGAATAGATTATTGCATTTTTTCATAGTTGTTTTTTTTTTTAAATTATAGTTAAATTATTACTTGATTCAGTTTACAGCAATCATATAATTGCCCTATTTAAAAAATTATTTAGAAGAACGAATTTCATTTTGCCAACTGCAATATATTTTGTTATACATAATCGATGTCTAATCTTAAACTAATTCTATTTATTAATCTATAAAGCATTTGGGGTTGAAAATTGCAACGTTAAACCTATTATATTCTGCATGTATGAATTGTTAGACTGAAATTGCAACATATAATGCGGTAACAAACCAAAATATTGATTAATTGCAACCTGAAAACCTAACTGCAGCCGATGCTCATGGATTGAATTTTTTAAGCCTGATAAAAAACCTTCGTACTGTATTACAGGCAATTTAACTGTTTCTTTAAAATTATGCAGATAAGAAACGAACAAGCGAGAACGATTTCTTAAAAGCTCATCTGTTCTCCAATATCGAAACTCATTTCTAAATCTAAATCTCAAGATGCCCGACTTAATATTTTTAAAATAATTAGCCTGAAAAAAAGGCCTTAGTTCATTCTGTATTATAACACTTTCAGCAAAATATGAGTAATGATAAAAGCTAGCAAAACCAATTCCGATAAATAAATTATCGTAAACATTATAAGCTGCCGACAATCGTATTAAACTTGTGCGGTTTTTATTGTAAAAGCGATCAAATGTTCTATGCCCACCATCTAAAACAAATCTAAATTTTGAAGTGTTAAACTGCCCGTTGAACGACAACCAAATGTTTTGTTTGGTATATTCATTTTGTGCGTAAATGAATCCTGACAGAAAAAGTAGGCTATACAAAAAAGTTAATCTCATTTAACAAGTGCTAATTGATCTATAAGCTCTTTATTTTTTCTTAAAACATTTACCACCTCGCCAATTACGATAATTCCGGGTGCTTTTATTTCATAAGCTTTTACTTCTTCTAAAATTGAGTTAAAATTACCGAATACAGCTCTTTGTTCGGGTAAAGATCCATTGCTTATAACTGCAACGGAAGTATCCTGTTTTCCTTTTGAATTATATAACGCCTGAATTTCTTTAAGCTTGGATAAACCCATCAAAATTACCAGCGTACCATTTAACTGCAATGCATTTTCAATCTCTGGGTTTAGGCTACCATCCGATAAAGTACCGGTAATAACCGTAAAGCTATTGCTTACCCCACGATGTGTAACCGGAATGCCCGCAAGTGCAGGAACCGAAATAGAACTGGAGATACCGGGTACCACATGGGTTTCGATGCCAAACTGATGTGCGTATTCTAATTCTTCTGAGCCGCGACCAAACACAAAAGAATCACCGCCTTTTAAACGTACAACGTGCCCGTGTGTTAAGGAATAGGATACAATCAGTTTGTTTATCTCTGATTGCTCATACTCTTTTTCTCCTTTACGTTTTCCCACGTAAATTACAATAGCATCCGACTTTGATTCGTTTAACAACTGAACATTAACTAAAGCATCGTATAAAATTACATCTGCCTCTTTAATAGCTTTTAAACCTTTAACAGATATTAATTCGGGATCGCCCGGTCCGGCGCCTACAAGGGTTATTTTAGGTAATATAGTTTTGGACATGACTTTTATTTTTAAGCGTTTTCGATTAATTTTTCTTTTCTTAATTTTTGTGCATTAGCATTAAATTCCTGTGCTTCCTTAATAAACTTTTCGGCAAATACTTTCGACGGATCTTGTTTATTAATTTGAAGAACAAAATCGGAAAAGGATTGATATCCCAGAATAAAATCGGAGATCTTAAAATTCTTATCAAAATCGGAAATTATTCCGTGGTGTGTATTACAAGCGATGCTATTCTCAAGCAAAATGGCCTTTGCGGTATGAATGCCAGATGCATAGCTATGATATATAGAATCGGCATACAAATTTGCGTCTAATGAATTTTTAGAAGCATCCAGCTTTTCTTCTGCATCAAAAAACAAAGTAGCTACCAGGTCAATCATTACACCCGCACATTCTCCTACACCAATGGCTGTTTTAAAAGTTTCATCCTGTCCCCAGTCAATAAAATCCTCGTCCTTTAAATTTGTTGTATCGGCCAAAGGCTTTAATAAATCATAGAAATATTTATTTCCTTGTCTGTCGTAATAGGAGTTAAAATATTCGCCCGGCAATTGGTTATTTGTGAAATCATCCAGTAAATAACGGATGATATCCAACACACGTTTACTAGGAATTTTAATTACTTTTTCAGCAATACGACCATTACCATCGCCTAATGTACCACCTCCGAGTAATACCTGCAAGGCCGGTGCAGTTGACTTTCCCACCTTTACAGAACTACCGTGGAAACCGATATGAGCTAATCCGTGTTGACCGCATGAATTCATGCAACCCGAAATTTTAATTTTTATTTCGCGGTTATAGATATACTCCGGATACTCTTCACGAATTACGTTTTCAATAACCTTGGCAACCTGCGTACTGTTTGATATACCTAAATTACAGGTATCGGTACCCGGGCATGAGGTAACATCTGCTAAGCTGTTATAACCCGTATCGGCTAGGCCAATAGACTTTAATTCCTCGTATAATTTAACCAGGTCCTCTCCTTTTATAAATTTTAATAAAATGCTTTGATCGATAGTAAAACGAATATCGTCTGCTGCGTATTTTAACACTACAGGACCCAATTTACGAGCCGTTGCAGTACTAAAATTACCTAACAATACTTTTATAAAAACTCCGTAATAACCTTGCTGTTTTTGCTCAAACACATTGGTTTTTAACCATTCCTTTAATTTTGCATCGCTTGTTTTTTCAATCAAGGATTTTAAATTGAAGGTTTCGGCTGCAGCATAATCCAATTGCTGAGGAACTAATTTAAAATCTCGATTAAGTTCATATTGAATAGCTAAGCGCTCTTCTTCGGTAAGCCTTATAAATTCTTCTATACCTAACTTAGCAATTAAATATTTAATACGTGCTTTATGGCGGCTGTTACGTTCGCCATAACGATCAAACACACGGATAGTAGCTTCAACAAAGGGTATTAATTTTTCTTCCTCTAAAAACTCATGCGCTACCTGAGCCAGAAAAGGCTGAGCTCCAAGTCCGCCCCCCACTAATACTTTAAAACCTTTTACAGTTTTTCCGTCAATGGTTTTAACTTTTGGAATAAAGCCTAAATCGTGAATATAGGTAACTGCATCATCCAGATCATTGGAGCTAAAAGCAATTTTTATTTTACGACCAAGCTCCTGACCGAAAGGCTTACGTAAGAAATAACTAAATACTAAATGCGCGTAAGGACTTACATCAAAAGGCTCTTTAGGATCGATACCGGCAATGGAAGAAGCGGTAACATTTCTTACCGTATTTCCGCATGCTTCGCGCAAGGTAATATCATCTTTCTCTAAATCGGCCCATAACTGAGGCGTACGATCTAAACTAACGAAATGGATTTGTATATCCTGACGAGTGGTAATATGCAAATTTCCTGTACTGTATTCGTCGCTAACATCGGCAATACGATATAATTGCTTTACACTTGATTTTCCAAAAGGCAGTTTAATCCGAATCATCTGCACCCCTTGCTGGCGCTGACCATAAACACCACGAGCCAAACGCAGCGCGCGAAACTTATCTTCATGCAATGTTCCATCTTTAAACGCTGCAATTTTTTGTCCCAGTTCAATAATATCTTTCTGAACTATTGGGTTTTCGATTTCGGATAAAAAACTTTCCATATAATTTAGTTTATAGTTTTGAGTTTATAGTTGTTAGTATTTCAAATCTTTATCTACCCTTCGACAAGCTCAGGGTGACATTATTGTCAGGCTGAAGTATCGAAGCCTTTCTTATTTTAAAGCTTATAGGTTCATTTGTTTATTAGTTGCAATGTTTGAAGGTTTGAAGGTTTAGAAAGTTAGCTTCATAACTCATCACTTCATCACATTTGATTATTAGCTCATCAATTATTTAGTTGCATTATAAATTAAATACCATTCCTCATGTGATAGTTCAATTTTATATGCGCTGGCCGCGTTTTTAATCCTTACTTTATCAGGGCTTCCAATAATTGGCAAAGCTCCTAATTTATATAACCACGACACTGCAATTTGTTCGATATTTGCCCCATGCTTTTTAGCTACCTTTTCCAGAACATTTCTAACTTTAACCGCCTTTTCATCTTTTCCTGTTAAAATACGGCCACCAGCCAAAGGAGCCCATGCAAGAGGTTTGCTGTATTGCTGTTTAATAAAATCTAAACGACCATCTTCTACTGCGCTGGTGTTTAATAAATTTAATTCGATATGATTAGTAACAATAGGTTGAGACAAGCGTGAAGCAAGCAATTGATGCTGGAATACATTAAAATTACTCACTCCAAAAAATCTGATTTTTCCTAAACGGATTAATTCGATAATGGCAGAGGCAGTTTCCTCGGCATTTAGTAAGATATCGTAATTCTCTAATAAAAATATATCGATGTAATCTGTCTTTAAACGTTTTAGTGAAGCATCCACACTTTTTTTAATATGCTTAGGAGTTAAATTACGATAAGTATCTTCACCATGCTTAACAATACCTGCTTTTGTAGACACCACAATTTCGGAACGTTTAAACGATTTTGATTTGATAGCTTTACCAAACAATTCTTCAATTAAACCATCCGAGTAACGATCGCTATGATCGAAAGTATTTACGCCAAGTTCTAAATTGTAATTAATAATTTCTTCAATTTTTTTAGCACTTGCCAATACTTTAGTATTGTATCTCCAAAAACCATAAACGGCTGCCGAAACACTAGGACCTGATTCACTTAAATATATTTTTTCCATTCTATTTTTAAAAATTCAATTTCTGAAAAAAAAGCCTCTCTTTAGAAAGGCTTTTTATTAATTAACAATCAAACCCAAAAGCCGATTTATTTTTTAAAACAAAATTTAATTGTAGAAAAAAACATTTTCACTTTTTTTTTGACAGTACAAATATAGTAATTCTATTTACTCTACCAAGTTTATAGGGATAATTAGAATCCCAAAACACAATAACCAATTGTATTTCAAATAAATAATTGTTTAGTTAAATTACTTTTTCCGGGCTGGAGTTTCGCTTTTAAGCACATCGGCAATAGAAGTGGTGCGTAAAATTTTTAGTGAACTATCACGCAGTTCGATCGCTGTTTTACGTAAACCACAAGTTTCTTCGTTTTCGCAATCATCACACGGTTCGTAATAGTTTAGAGAAGCGCAGGGAAGAATGGCAACAGGACCATCAAAAATACGGAGCAAATCAATAAGATAGATTCCATCAGGATCTTTTATTAATTGATATCCGCCATTCTGCCCTTTTTTACTGGATACAAAACCATTTTTCCGAAGTTCGAGCAGAATAGTTTCCAGAAACTTTTGAGGGATATGCTCTTTTTCGGCAATTTGCGATATATGAAATGGCCCTTCTTCTTGCTGAGAGGCTAAATATTTTAGTGCCTTAATGGCGTATTTGGCTTTTTTAGTTAGCATTCAATTCAAATATAACTAATTAAATCTATTTAATTGGTAGGTTTAGTTAAATCTAATCGCACCTATTTAATTAAGGCTGATGATAAATCAACACAATAGTTCCATTTCTATTTTTATATGAATTATCAACGTTTGAGATAATTTCATTCTCATACTCTTTAAATTGATTCTCAATTTCTTTTTCCAAGTAGCTTGCTCTTTGTTTACATAATGTTTGATTATGAGCTAATGTTCCGCTAGCATCTGCACTTGCAACAATGTGTATCTGCTTAATTTTTTTAGATAGATGACTTCTAATAAAAGCCATACATCTTTTTAATTGTAAAGAGTCGAGTATAGTTTCGTCAATACCAAATGTAAGAGTTAGTGTGTCATTTTTAATTGGCGGAAAAGTTAGCTTTGGATTTATATTTTTTAAATCGGTTAGTTGTATGTTATCGATAAATGTGTAACTATCTGTATGAGTTGAATCATTTTGTATTAATAACTGGCCAGGTGTTAATTTTCTTTCTTCAAAATAAACAAGATCCGAAGTCCCGATAATAAATGAATTAAACTCTGATTTTAATTTTATTTCATAAGATTGATATTTCCAATCGAATGAGTTTAATTTATTATGAAGAGCAAAAGTATCTTTAGGCATAAAACCTTTACTATTCTTAATTCCAGAGATAAATACTAGATAAGCATCTAAATAATCTGTCTTATTTTTAAATAAACAATATTCGAAATTAAGTTGAAAAGTACTGGGCTTTAAAATATCTTTCAAACTAAAAATGATTGACTCATCAAGCCTACCTGTTATGGAACGTACGAATAATCCAACACTATTTTTACCTCTTGGCATAACTACTTTAGGATGAATTTTTTGATCCTCAACAGACCCCACAACAAACCCAAAGGCCTTCTTAATGTTAATCCCTGTCGAAGTAGTTAATAAATCAGGAGATCCCATATAAGCATGAATTCCTACAGGGACTAAATAATCTGATTTATAATAAGTTTGTAATTCTAATTTTTCGAAATCATTTTTATAAACTAAATTTTGAGAATAGCAATGATGCATCATGGATATAGTAATAATAACTATCTTAAGTGATATGCTCATAGAGCTATTTTTAAAATTAAAGAGCAAGATAAGGTCAAAATACTTAGTTAAATTGATTAAATAATAACGAAACTATGTTAAGCTGATTACTTAATATAACCATTTAACAATTTAACGTTTTGTAAAATATTTTGATCCTCGGTGCATAAGCGGCATTGCCGTCTTTCCATTACTTTTGCGGCCACTTCAAAAGCTTTATCCAGTTTATACTCTTCAAACCCGTCTGAGCCGCCCCATGAAAAAGAAGGCACATAAGATGGAGGAAATCCACCGCCAAAAATATTTGCACATACACCAACCGTTGTTCCGGTATTAAACATAGTATTAATGCCCGATTTTGAATGATCACCCATTATTAATCCACAAAATTGCAAACCGGTATTTTTCATATGCCCATGCTCGTAATCCCATATTTTTACATCACCGTAATTATTTTTAAGATTACTGTTATTAGTATCAGCGCCCAAATTGCACCATTCGCCAATTACCGAATTTCCTAAAAAACCATCGTGACCTTTATTTGAATATGCCAGTAAAACGGAGTTATTAATTTCACCACCCACGCGACAGTGAGGGCCAACTGTTGTGGCGCCGTATATTTTGGTTGCTAACTTTATCTGAGCGTGTTCACATAGTGCTAACGGTCCGCGTATAACCGTTCCTTCCATTATTTCTGAATTTTTACCAATATAGATGGGGCCTGTTTTACAATTTAATATACTTGCCTCGCAAACCGCACCTTCTTCCATAAAAATCTGAGAAACATCTCCAATAATGGTATTGGTATTCGATAGTATTCTGCTTTTTCTTCCTTTGGTAATTAAATTAAAATCGGAACGTAGTTCAGCATCATTCAGTAAAAAGATATCCGGAACGCAACTAATAAAATTTAATTCATTTAACTGAAATATCTTTGCTGCTTTTACTTGGCCAAGTTTAAAAGAATCCAAACTCTCAGCATCTAAAGCTATAGCAATTAAATTATCCTTAAAATAAACCGCTTGATTTAATTCGAGCTCTTTAACCAGCTGAACAGAATTAATATTGGGACAAGCTGCACCGTTAATTAACAAATTAACCGAATCTTTTTTAAGTTTATATTTTTCGGATAGATAATCTGGAGTTAAATAGGAGGTGTGTTCACACACCAAGAATTTCTTCCATTTTTCCTCAATCGTTAGAATTCCAACCCGCAAAGCTGCAACCGGGCGGGTATACGTTAATGGCAGAAGCGAATTATGACTATTGCCATCAAAAAAAATCAGATTCATTATTTAATTTGGAATTAATTTAATATCCTTATCAACATAAGGTTTAAAAGAAGATTTATCTAACACCTCTATTTTTTCGCTATAAGTTTTAAAACCTTCCCCTTCAATAATAAATTCGTATTTACCAGGAGGCAGGATAATTACATAACGCATATTTTGAGGATTTGGCAAATAAGTACCCATAAGTTCCATATCGGCAATACGATTAACCGTTATGTTTGCTGAACTCACTGTTCGTAGATCGTCCATACAACTTATTTTACCTTTAATTACGGTGTATTCAGGTTCTTCATCTTTAAACGAAATTCTATAAATATCGTTATCCCCAATACCTTCATTTTTAATACTTGACATGTAACCGTATTTATTATCCTTACTTAAGCATAAGTTTAAATCATCACCAGCCGAGTTTATAGGAAAACCAATATTTTTAACATTACCCCAAGCCTGTTTTTCTTCATCATAGGACGCTTTAAAAATATCATACCCGCCCATAGTTGTGTGACCTTTAGAGCTGAAAAGTAAGGTTATTCCATCAGTTGAGACACTTGGAAAATCTTCATCAAATTTTGTATTGATAAATGGTCCTAGATTTTTTGCTTCTCCCCAACTACCATTTGGTAAAATTTTTGAAACATAAATATCTATTCCACCAAAGCCCCCTGGCCTATCGCTTGCAAAATAAATTTGTGAACCATCGGCCGATAATGAAGCTGCAATTTCGTTAAACTTTGAATTAATTACATCCGGTAACCGCTGCGGTTTTTCAAATTTATCTCCATTGCGTTTACTGATAAATAAGTCGCCACTTCCCAAGTTATTATCAAACATAAAAAGTGCTGTAGAACCATCCGAAGATAGACCAATAATTTCCTCATCACCTTCGGGGGTATTAATTTCTTTTAACGGTTTGGCCATAGACCATTTACCCTCTTTTACATACGATATATATACATCAGAGAAAAATTTACCATCAATACCTTGAGAATTTCCTTCTCTTCGAGAATTAAACAAAATGAAAGACTCATCTTTAGGAACAAAAGGGAAATCATCCGAAAAACTTGAATTAACCATTTTACCTAAATTTTCGAACTCTACATTAACCGGATATTTAAGTAATTCCTTTGCATTATAGCAAGCCTGCAATTCTAGGTCAACATCTTTTAAGTTAGTTAGGTTTCCTTTATTATTGGATTTAAACAAGGTATAATATTTAATAGCATCATCAAATTTGTTTGCGAAATGATAGGCACGACCAAGAAGAAAAACAGCATTTGCTTCCTCTTTATCATTGGCAATTACTTTTTCGAGAAAGGGAATTGCGCGGGACTTATTATTATTTGAATTGAGGTAACAAACTCCAATTTTATAATTAACTTTTTGATCGTTAGGATTATCATTTTGAAGAGATAAATACATTTGCAATGCCGATTCATAGTTACCGGCGTTAAAATAGTCGTTGGCCAGCTTTAAAGATGCCTTTTGGTTTTGAGCCCAAACTAGTGTGGGCATAAGAAGCATTAGAAGAAGTAAATTTCTCATTATAAAATAAATAGCTTACTAAAATACGTTACAAAAACAGTTTAAACAAGCGGTAAAAATATTTAAAGTTAAAATTAAAACACCAACCCACTTAATACAGGGAAACTACCCAAAGAGGAAATCATTAATTTATACAATAAAACTTTTAAATCGAGCGAAACATCTATTTATTTGAATATTAATTATTTACAATAAAATAAGTTCCTAATTATACACTCCTAATATACACGCTAACGATTACTATTTTTTAAAAAAAGCTGTTAAGTAAATATCTTTTTAATTATTCCATCGATTTAATAGATCGATAAATTTATTAACTTTTAAACATTAAAAGCCTTTAATTAAACCATCGGCAATATTATCAGTCTTATTTAAAACACAGACTATCATGAAAAAAAATTTATGCCTTATCTTTCTAAACATTACAATACATTGTTCCTTATTTGGACAAACAGACCTATACGATAGTATTTATGTTGGGAGTGTTTGGCGGAAATACAACACTCATTTACCATCTGGTTATAGTTTGAATACAAAATACCCTTTAATTTTGGGTTTTCATGGAGGCCAACAAGCAGCTACCAGTATGCAGGGCTGGACAGTATTTGCATATCAAAGTAATCTTTCAGAAAAAGCGGACAATTCGGGATTTATTGTTGTATATCCGGAGGGGCTGGTATTTAATCAAAATCGTTCTTGGAATGCAGGAAATTGTTGTCCGCCCTCATTAAATCAAAATGTTGACGATGTTGGTTTTATTGATAAATTATTAAATAAATTATTTCAAAAATATTCAATAGATACCACGAGAGTGTATGCTACAGGTTCATCAAACGGGGGAATGCTTTGCTATAGATTGGCCTGTGAATTAAGTAATCGCTTTGCTGCTATAGCCCCCAATGCTTGTTCTCAAATGTATAATCCTTGTAACCCAGAAAACAAAATTCCCGTTATTAGTTTTCACTCAAAAGCAGATCCGATTGTCTTTTACAATGGTGGTTTAGGTGGTGCACCGCCCTTAAATTCAATTTATTTTCCTTCGCAAGATAGCACCATGAAAATTTGGACTCAAAAAAATAATTGTGAAAACAGAGATACCGTTATTAATGGAAACGGAAATAATTTCGATTTCATAAAAATACATGCCTGTTCTTGTAATGTGGAGATTCATCATTATGCCACCACAGATGGAAGTCATAGTTGGCCAGGAGGAAATCCAAATAACAATCCGGTTTCTAGCCAAATAAGCGCGACCGACTTACTTTGGTCATTCTTTCAAAACTACACTACCGGCTGTTTAAGCACCCATAATAAAGATGCATACATAAAAGAAACTGAAGTGAAACCACTTACAAATCCGTTTACTAATAAAATAAATCTTTCTAATTTATCAGGAACAGAAAAATTTTTTCTAATAAACTTTTTCGGACAAACCACATGGCAAGGAGACCATATCAATAATTATGATTTTTCTGAAATTCCAAAAGGATTATATATTTTAATAATACAGAATAGCAATACTATTAACTCCATAAAACTTATTAAAAATTAAACATAAATATTTATAAATAGGAGTAGATAATAAGTCAACTTCATCCGTAAGATTGAAATACAAGAGCGCCCTAATTTTATAAAAAGAGATCTTATTTGAGGTTTACTTCCAGAAAGTTTGATAAGATTAAAGAATTACCTTTAGTTTTTAAGACAATTATTTTAAATATATAAATGAAAAGAAGACAATTTTTAAGAAACTCCTCGATAGCCTCTATTGGCAGCGTACTTTTATCTCCTCTCATGTTATCTGCTTGTCGCGAAAAAGGCTTACTTAAAAACATTAAATACGACGGAAAAGTTATAATTGTTGGAGCGGGGGCAGCCGGATTGTATGCAGGTTATATATTAAAATCGAGAGGTATTGATTTCTCTATATTAGAAGCTAGCGACATTTATGGAGGAAGGATGGGTAAATTAAATGGCTTTGCAGATTACCCTATAGATACCGGTGCACAATGGATGCATGGCAGCAACAGTATAGTAGCAGATCTGGTTAAAGCAAAAAAAACCAATATAACTCTAGATGAAACAGAAATTAAATATTGGTATAATAACCATATAGTTAAAAGTTTACCCAATAATCCCTTCATTTTTGAAGGTGATAACCTACCTGATATCTCTTTTAAAGATTATGCAATTGAACAAGGCTTTAATTCCGATTATGAAAATATTATAGAGGCAATTGCCGGCGATCAAGGAGCATCAGCCTCTTTACTATCAGCCTATTGGAACAATAAAGATGAAGAGAATTGGGTATCAGGGGATGAAGATTTTAAATTTAAAAAAACCTATTTTGATGTAATTGATGAATACATTGCTCAGGAGGTTAATGGCAACATACAATTAAACACCCCAATAACTTCAATAAATTATACAGCGTCAAAAATAATTTTAAAAGATCATACAAACAATAATTACATTGCAGATAAAGTAATTATTACAGTACCTATTTCAATTCTAAAACTAAATGAAATAAAGTTTACTCCCGATCTCCCATCAGAGAAGACCTATGCATTTTCAAAAATAGGAATGGGACCGGGAATAAAAGTATTTCTAAAATTCAATAATAAATTTTATGAAGATGTTCTTTATGGCGGAAGTGTTTGCGCCGCTTATTTAGATGATACAATAGGAAAAAATACAACTAATAATGTACTCTTAGCTTTTGTTATGGGGGATCAGGCAGCCAAATTAAGCGCACTGCCAGATGATGTTTCCATAACAAATGTCCTCCTTCAGGAATTAGATATTATTTACAAAGGCAAAGCCACAGCATCATTCATTTCATCAAGCGTTCATAATTATACAAAGAAACCATATATTAAAGGCGCATATGGATATAGTTCGATTGGGATGGGTAATGCAAGACAAATAGCAGCATTGCCTGTAAATGATAAATTATATTTCGCAGGTGAAGCTATGAATACTAATGGTCATCATCAAACTGTTCACGGGGCAATTGAGACAGGATATAAAGCAGCAATGGATATAATTGAAAGTATATTAAAATGAAAATAATTTATACCGTAACTATATTATTTTTATTTACACAAAAAGTATTTGCACAAAATTTAACAATCGGATTATCCTATAATCACTTAATGGCAAAACAGTTAGATAAGGCAATAGAGACTTATAACATAAGCAGACCCTTTCTAAAATTAAAACAAAATAAACTCATAAATGGCATAAACGGCGAAATAGGATATTTCTTTATGAGCAATAAAATGATTAAACAAGGAATTCATTTTAATTATAGTTTTTATAATAGTAAGATTCGTAATGAAAATCTTTTTAATGTATTAAGTCTGCATATCACTAATTTAAACTATGTAATTTGCTTTAAACTTGAAAAATTAAAAAGACTAACCCCCGAAATTCAACTTGGAGCTACCTCCAGCCTTCTTACGCGAAAAATTAATAACGAATATTTAGTTATAGATGATAAGAAGTATATTTCGAATGGTTACGGATTTAATTCTGGTTTTAAATTAACCTATGTAGTTTTTAATAGATCATCCTATTCACTTGCACCCTATTTTTTCTTAGGATACACTCCTTTCTTGTTTGCTCCAAAAAATGAAGCAGTAATTAATGGAACCCAGCATCTTATTACAAAAAATTGGACGAGTCTGTTTAATTTCAAAATTGGAATCTGTTATCAGTTAAATAGAGGAACAAATCGTAATTAATGTTTAAACAGCTATTTGATTTTTTTAATGCAATCCCTTATTTTGATATTATTTATACGATTTATTGAGCTATAAAATTAATAAATCAGTATAAATAAATAGTTAATGCTAGCAGGCCGTAATGTATTTAACATAAACGAGGCTTAACTTCCAATAGCAATGTATGGTTTAATTGCTTAATAAACTAAATCCTATACTATATAACCTGCTTAAAATTTTAGAAAAAAACCATCTATTTATGAGTTAGAGCTAATTAATAATTTTATGTATTAGTGGCAATTAAACTAATAAACAATCATCAAAACGTTATTTATTTAATATTAAGTTAAAATTTAAAACAACACAAAAAATGAAAAGTAAAATCAAAACAACATTAACACTAATTGGTTGCAGTATACTTATAATGGCCTTTACCATGCCAAAGGAAAAACCAGTTAACCCCTTTGAAGGCGGCTCGATAAAGATAGGTGAACAAACATGGTCGGATAAAAATTTGGACACAGATAAATTTAGAGATGGCTCTCCAATTTTAGTTGCAAAAACAATTACAGAATGGCTACAAGCAGGTGAGAGTGGAAAACCTGCCTGTTGCTATTACGATTTTGATGCTTCAAAAGGTCAAAAATATGGTAAGCTTTACAATTGGTATGCTATTACAGACAAACGCGGATTGGCCCCAAAAGGATGGCGAATTCCATCGGATGCTGATTGGGTAAAGCTAACCGAACAATTGGAGGGAGAATCTTTAGCTGGAGCAGCACTTAAAAGCAACAATGGATGGAATGAGGAAGGTAACGGAACGAATGAAAGTGGATTTAACGGTTTACCCGCTGGTGGTATAGAAGGCGAAACATTTAATTACGTTGGACAATTTGCAATGTGGTGGAGTAGTACTTCCGAAAATGAAGTAAATTCTTGGTTACTCATTCTAGAATCAGGTAGCCGGGTAGCATCGCGTTCAACATCACCAAAGATTAATGGCTTTGCAGTTCGTTGTATACAAGAATAACATGATTTTATTAAATAAATTAAGCCTTTAATGAATCTCAATATCCCTAATTTAACAATCAAGTTTATAACTTAATCTTTTAATCAAATGCAAGATCAGGATAATCTTTGTATAGAACTTCTAAATTTTATAAATCAACTGGATAATGAAATTGAATCTTTTAATTCAGAATCGAATATTTGGAAAAAGCCTAGTGATATTAATAATAGTCCAGGCAATATTACGCTGCATATAATTGGGAATCTTAATCACTGGATAGGAGCTTTTTTACTTAATAAGGGATACCAACGTAATAGACCTCTCGAATTTAGCTCAGAAGCCATCCCTCGCAATGAACTCCTAAAGATGCTAAGGCAATGCAAAACGATGATAGAAAAAGAACTTCCGGCCTATCTAATTAAACACAAAGGAGAACAATATCCAGAACCCTTTGATGGAAAGCCAATTAGTATTTATGGAGCCATCACACATTTAATTGCACACCTCGCCTACCATTGCGGGCAGGTAAATTACTTTCGCAGGCTGCTCGAAGGCTCCCAAGCTAAAGTATAACAAACTACTTAGCAGAATAATCGCTGATGGAGGCTATGTTCTGTTAACATTTCATTCTGATAGCTAAATTTGATTTAAACCATTCAGGAGTTTATTTATTATATTTTTTTATAACTCTAATGAAATCGCTGGCTCCTAAACTAAAATTAACAACAACACTTCATATTAATTAAGCTAATTACTGATGATAAAAGAAACTTTTCATTTAATCCTGTCTTCTGTTTTTATTGCTCTAATTTAGCTTCAGCTCAAACCCTTTTAAATCGGATAAGTAGAGGAGATATAAATTTTCAGCTTTACAGCGACGGTTTTAAGATAAACAGTATTAACAAAGGAACCACTCTTATCGAATCTTATAAATTAGGCGCAGAACTTCCCATAGGTATAGCAGGTTATCCATTTTGGGTGTAAACTATGTAAATTACTTACACTTAGTTGTTCAGGATAATGCATTATTCAATCAATGGATGACAAACACTATTTCATCCTGGAGTGCGAACGATCCCTTATTTCTAATGGATGCTGTATTTCAAAACACCTTTTATAATGAGGGATTTAATTTTCATGTAGAAATAGAAACTAATAACCGAATTAGAATTGATATTAAGAAAACAGCCAACTTAACTGAGCCCTGGAAATATAGAACAAAACTAAGATTAAAGTTATATCCAAACGAATACTTTATGGGATTTGGAGAACGATTAGAAGGCGTTGCCTTTAGAGGAAAAAAAATGCTAAACTGGATAAGTGAAGGCCAGGGCGATACACTTCCATCACCAAAACCGGAAAATCAAGGAAATTATCGAGTGCCTTTTTATTTATCTACTCGCGGCTATGGTTTACTTCTTAACGAAAATTCGTGTAGTTCATTTGATCTGGGGGAAAGCAATATCAATATCAACGAAATTGCGGTTTGGGATCAAAAATTGAGTTTTACAGTTTATTCCGGCGCAACACCTTCAGACATTATTCAAAATTATACAGAAGACGCCGGAAGAATATTAAGAACACCTGAACCATGGGTATTTGGTGTATGGATGCTAACCAAAAACAGAAATGGATTTCAAACAGAATCCGACCGCTCTAATCAAGTGGCTCAAACCCTCAGAAACGATAGTATTCCTTGTAGCGCTCTCTGGCATCACTACTGGTCGGAGAAAATTAACAACATCTTAGGAACCGGAATGAAATGGGATTTAGACGCTGCAAGATATCCAAACTATAACACGCTGGTTGATAATCACCATGCTAACGGATTTAAAGTGCTGCATTATTACTGGCCTTATATATTCAACAACGACTATGATTATAATTTAGGGAACACTAATGGATATTTCATGAAAAACTCCAGTAATCAAACCTATTTAAATCAATGGCTTTCCTTTTTTGCTCAAGTCGCAGAACCCGACCTAAGCCGACAAACTGTAAGAAATTGGTTTAAAAACAACTTACTGATAAATGCCTATAATTTAGGAAGCAGTGGAGGCATGATAGATTTTGGCGAACATCACAGAATTGAGATGATAGATTCAGCCAATGCAAACCCTTATGCCGTTCACAACGAATATCCTCTTTGGTGGGGAAAAACCAATCAAGAATTTTGGGAACAAAAACAACCCGATGGCGATTATACCTATTGGATGCGCGGAGGATGGACTGGAATTCAAAAATACTCTCCACTAATGTGGATTGGCGACCTACAATTCGACTGGACAGAAGTGGATGGAATAAAAACAATAATATCCGCTATACTATCGGCGGGAATCTCGGGCCATCCAATTGTTTCTTCACACATTGCTGGGTACGAATACAACACACTACCTTCCAACTCAGAAGAGCTTTGGATTCGTTGGTTACAAACTTGTGCCTTATTTCCTGTAATGTGGACACACGAAGGAAGTGAACTTTTTTTTGGAACTAAACTGGTCTTTGATCAATCTGCACAAACAAAAAGTATGTTCAAAAAATACGCTAAATTACACGTACAATTCTTTCCCTATTTATACACTTTGGTTAAAGATGCAAAAGACAAAGGCATCCCCGTAGCCCGACCACTTTACTTACACTATCCAAACGAATTAAACACCATAACCATCAAAGATCAATTTTTATTGGGCGATAGGGTTATGGTGGCCCCAGTGCTAGAATCCGGAGCAACAAGCAGACAAGTCTATTTCCCTTCAGGTAACTGGTATGATTTCGAAACCGGTAAACTTGCTGCAACCGGCCCAACTACAATAACGGTAAATGCTCCACTTAATCATTTGCCAATTTTTGTAAAAGAAGGAAGCATACTTCCACTTTATAATCAACCCCATATTGAAACTCTGGTAAAAAATGTAGCCGGTGTAAACGATTTTGAATATGCAGACAGCAAGATGGAGTTTAGATTTTATGGATGTGGATCCGATAATATTGCTCTTTGGGATGGCACAACTATTAATATGCGTTACTTCACTGCCGATTCTGCAACAAACATTACCGGTGGACCTTCCAGAACATACTCCTCTAAATTTCTCCACCTTCCGGCCGTTAGCTGTTTCTTGGGTATGAAGGATTTGCAAAAAGAAACTAACATGAATGTTTTTCCAAATCCAACTAACGATAAAGCGACAGTGCTTATAGAGAAACTAACCATTACCAGCGGTATAATAGAACTATACAATATAACTGGCGCTTTGGTAAAATTAGAAAAATTCTATGTTAGTTCAGGTAATGCTCAAATAGAAATTGATCTCACCGATCTTTCCAGTGGAATATATACTTTAAAAGTGAACAACATTTCTACTCTCAAACCTATTAAGCTCGTTAAACATTAAAATAGCATTAAACCTATATAAAACAGTTTCTCTTATCGTAGGGTATAAAACTATTAATCATTAGGTTCTATATATTTACAATGAGATAAATTAAGTTATTTTTTAAAATATTAAGTATAAATAAAAACAATACTCCTAAAATATTGATGCCATTAATTTTTTATATGTTATGCCGGATAGAATTATTATTAAAAACATTTGTATTGTAAACGAAGGTAAATCATTCGTATCAGATTTATTAATAATCGATAAAAGAATAGAAAAAATCGGACAACTTAACGATTTTAATCAGGCTTATGTAATTGATGGTACCGGTAAATATTTATTACCGGGTATTATTGATGGACAAGTGCATTTTAGAGATCCGGGCTTAACCCATAAAGGCGACCTTTATACGGAAAGTAAAGCAGCCATAGCCGGTGGTGTTACTTCATTTATTGATATGCCCAACACAATTCCTAATGTGTTGAGTATGGAAGTTCTGGAAGAAAAATATTCAATTGCAGCAAGTAAATCACTGGCCAACTATGCTTTCTTTTTGGGTGTGAATGGAGATAACCTGGACGAAGTAATTAAACAGGACACTTCTCATCTGTTAGCTGTTTCTGATGATGGTTTGTACTTCACTAAAAAAGGAAACCTTCTGGCCGATAATCCGGAAACCATGGAGAAATTATTCGCAAACTGTAAATCAATAATCGCTATTCACTCCGAAAAAGAACAAATAATTGAAGAAAACGAACAACTTTTCAGAGAAAAATACGGCGAAGATGTTCCGATAGAATTTCATCCTTTAATTAGAAGCGAGAAAGCTTGTTATGAAGCTTCAAAAAGAGCAATTGAGCTTGCAAATAAACACAAGGCTAAACTTCATATACTACACCTTACCACCGAAGCCGAAACTCATCTTTTCCTAAATGATATTCCCCTTTCATCCAAAAATATTACCACTGAAGTATCGGTTCACCATTTATGGTTTACCGACAAAGATTATCAACGATTGGGTAATTTAATAAAATGGAATCCGGCCATAAAAACAGAAAAAGATAAAAAAGGGTTATTGAAGGCATTAATAGAGGACCGTATTGATATAGTTACTACCGATCATGCTCCTCATACTTTAAGTGAAAAACAAAAACCTTATTTTCAATCCATGTCCGGAGCTCCTATTGTGCAACATTCTCTGAATATAATGCTTGAATTTTACAAGCAAGGCTTAATCTCTTTAGAAAAAATTGTTGAAAAAATGTGCCATAATCCTGCTACGCTTTATCAAATAGAAAACAGGGGGTTTATTCGTGAGGGATACTTTGCAGACCTCACAATTGTTGATTTAAAATCTGAATATACAGTTGAACGAAAAAATATCCTATCAAAATGCGGATGGTCGCCTTTGGAAGGAACCACCTTTCATTCTAAAGTAACGCACACATTTGTAAATGGTTCACTTGTATACGATAATGGCAACTTTAATGAAAGTACAAAAGGTATGGCCCTTACCAAGAAAAAGCTAGCCTAAACTTTTTTTTGAATTTAAGATTTTAAAAAATTATTCAACGCTATTATTTTACAATAACAGAGATAAGTTCTATTCTTTAAGAGAACTTTTTACAATTTAAAAAAGATAAAAATGAAAATACTTTCCTCATTTAAAACAATATTTCTTTTAGGGGCTATTTTTATTTTCTACTTAAAATGTACTATTGCCAACACACCCTATTTTCATCGAGTGGGTCATGAAATTATTAATCCCGACGGAAAATCTTTTCAAATAAAGGGGGCAAATGTTAGTTGCTGGTTGTATCAAGAAAACTATGTTTTGGGGGGCGCTCAGTGTGCCCAAAAGACTACAGCCGCAAAAATTACGGGCATTATTGGTGAGCAGGCTTATTTGGATCATCTAAAAAAAATGATGGACTCTTTTTTAACAGCTGAAGATATCAAGTTAATGAAACAGACCGGTATCAACTGTGTAAGATTAGGTTTTGACGCGATGTTGTTCAATAAAGAAAGCACCAAAAAATGGTTTTTTAACTCCATAGACCGTCTGCTCCCTGTCTTTAAGGAGAATGATATTGCACTCTTACCCATTATGATGGTTCCTCCCAAAGCACCAGATAAACTATGGTGCACCGGCTATGTAAAAGGGGATACCATGTTATGGGAATCTCCCTTCGCGAAAAAACGAACAATAGAAATCTGGAGCGAAATTGCAGCGCATTTCAAAAATGAAAGAATGATTTTGGGTTATGACTTGATTGGTGAACCGGCATTAAAAACAAAAAGAGAGAAAGAAATCGTCGATTTATATAATGAAATTTCGAAGGCCATTCGTATTCAAGATCCAAATCATATGATTGTTTATGAGGGAAACAATTATGCAATTGACTTGAGCGTATTGTCTAAATATGATAATCTACTGGATGCTAATGGTTGTTATTCTTTTCACTTATACACCTGGCTAGGTCTAAAGATGAAGAATCATCTTCCTAAATTTATGGAAAATGCCAGAAGTAAAAATCGCCCTGTTTTTTGTGGTGAGTGGGGAATAAATACTATCCCCACTATTAAAGAACAAGTTGATTTAATGAACGCCGAAAAAGATATGGACGGATGGATTATATATATGTGGAAAGCTTTGGAATTACCATTAGGAAAAGAAGAAAAGAAACGACCTCCGTATTATGGAAATTGGTTTTTTATTCCATTCGAGAAACTTCACATGTCGCTTGTTACTTTTAAAATAGATAATGAAACCAGAGATGTAATAGATTGGATGTCGGATGTAAAAAATTCAAAAACACCAAGTCCTGAAGCCTTAAAAAAGGCTTTACATAATATATCTACCATTTGCAATGTGAAAAATTGCAATTTTAACCCATTATTAATAGAAACTCTTGGTTTTAATTCAGTAATAAAATAGTTTAAGCTTACTCGTTAACAAAAAACTATTTGCGATTAAAATCGAACGATTTTTATTTATCCGGAATATTTTTTCTTCCTGTTGTAGAACTGAGCAAATGCAAATAAACCCACCAAAAGCAAAGGTAAAAGGGTATTAATTGCTTTCCATTTATTTTCCTCTTTGCTTAGTTTTTTTCTATCGAGTAATCTTAACTTTAATTCGCGTGAGCGAACTGATAACAGACCTTCATCGTCGCATAAATAATTTATAGCATTTAAAATAAAATCTTTATTGCCGTATTCTTGTCCGGTATATCGATCAAAACCCAACGGACTAATAGCACCTTTACTTTTACTGTATCCATTTCTAATTATATCTCCATCAGCCACAATAATCATTTTATTTATTGTATCACAATTAGCCTTAAAGGAAATTTCCTTGCTGTTTTGTATTTCTAAAGGTATTCGATTGTTGTAAACAGATTCGAATTTACCTTCTAACAATACCCCAATAGGTAAAAAGGATTTACCGAATTGTTTTTCCTGAGGCTCTTCTTTAACAGCGCTCAGGCTGATTCGAGTAGGAGTATTGATGGTTCTCGAAAATTTAGAACTGCGTAATAAAACCGTCTTTTTTATAGAAGGAGGGCCAACTGTATCTATGGTATTGGCAAACTCCAATTTAATAGCATTAAGATTACTTACAATGGGATGAGCATTTTTTTCGTATTGAAAAATAAGTGGAAAATAAAACCAAGGAAACATTTGAGTTTGAGGCTGATTACCCATCATACCGGTTACAATAGGAATTGGGGCTCCCTGTATATCTTGTACAAAATGCGTATTAATTCTTACACCGTATCTAAACAGTTGATCTTCTAAATTAATGGGGTTGGAAACCCCAACCGTTTCTCCACTTTTAGTTAAACTATCCATAGTAGCAAAAGTACTTTCTACAAGCCATAACGATTTTCCTCCATGTGTAATAAACTGGTCAATAACAAATTTATCTTTTTCATCAAAAATTGAATCAGGCTGTGCTATAATAATAGCTTTATAACCACGTAAGGTATTTAGTTTTCCGTTTATTTTTATTCTTGACACTTCATAATATTCAGATAACGACTTGGTTATGTCCGCTACAGCCATTTCCTCCAGCTCACCATGGCCTTCTATAAAAGCAATTTTAGGTTTAAGTCCATTTTTAACTTTACGTATCGCATTAGACAAATTATATTCAAGGTCTTTAATTGAATTATTGATCATGGCTTCAGGATGTGCAAAACCCTGACTTTTTAAAAGCTGCGCAGTAGTTTCACGAGCCTTATAAGTAATAATGGCACCCGGAAAAATAATTTTTTGCGCATTAGCATCACCATCTTCCTTAAAATTTAAATTAGTGGGCTGAAGTCCTTTTTGATAAAGAGTTTTGTATAATTCGTTACGCTGTTTTTTATCTGGATTGGATGATGGATCTATAAATTCGTATTGTATATTATCGCCAGCATAAGCCCTAAACTCATCTAACATCTCTTTAGTTTCATCTCGTAACCTTTTAAATCCGGCCGGAAAATCACCTTCCAGATAAACCTTGTAGTATACTACATCATCCAATTCCTTTAACATTTTTTTAGTTAATGGCGACAGCGTATAACGTTTTTCCTGTGTAAGATCTAGCCTAAAAAAGGCATATTTGGCAATAACATTTATTAAGATAATTACAGCTAATCCAATTACTAACTGTATTAGATTTAAGCGTTTTATATTTTTAGAAACAGGTTTCATTTCATTACCATTTACGACTTTCTAAAACAATTTTGGTAAGAATGGTAAATAAAGCTATTAAGCTTAAAAAATAAACCATATCGCGAGAATCTATTACCCCTCTGCTTAAGGATATATAATGTTCGTTAATGCCTAAAAATAAGATTAAAGAATCCACTTTACCAAAAAGCTCCAACGAAGCAAGTGAATCGAAACCCAGGTAACAGAAAAAAGATAAAAACACACCAATTATAAATGAGATTATCTGGTTATCGCTTAATGAAGATGAGAAAATGCCAATACTAACAAAACCTCCACCCAGAAATAATAATCCTATATACGAACCCCACATACCCCCACTATCAATATTTCCTGGCGGACTACCAAGCGCATTAACACTAAAATAATAAATAAGGGTCGGAATTAAACTAAATAAAACCAATACAAAACCTGCTAAAAATTTAGCTATAATGATTTGCAAATCACTTAAAGGACGGGTTAATAAAGTTTCAATAGTACCTGTTCGCTTTTCTTCGGCAAAGGAACGCATGGTAATGGCCGGCACCAAAAACATAAAAACCCAGGGAGCCATAACAAATAAGGTGTCAATATTGGCATAACCGGCATCAATAACATTATTATTACCGGGGAAAACCCACATAAATAAACTAATTGCCAGTAAAAATAGTCCGATTACAATGTAACCAATTAGAGAACTAAGGAAACTATTTATTTCTTTTAAAAGTAATGCTAGCATTTTAATGGCTTAATCGTTCAAAAATATCATTTTTAATGTTCATCAAACGTTCAAAATTAATGGGTTATAAACATTATAAGTGTTAACGAATGCAAAAATCATCCTATTTTTGTTTATGATACTAAAATGAGTTAAAAAGATACAGAGTATTAAGCCCTAATTGGAATATACAACACTGTATTAATCATTAATTAATCGTTAGCACTATGGGTAAACCATTACGGGTAATTAAAAATTTAGTTTATTGGTAAAGTATTAATGTTGATATTGCAAATTATTAATAGTTATTAAGTATGAAAATTTTAAAATTTGGCGGAACATCAGTAGGTTCAGCTATACGCATGCACGAGTTGGTTAAGTTGGTGGCTAATCCAGAACCTAAAATTGTAGTTCTTTCTGCAGTTGCCGGAACAACAAATTCACTGGTTGAAATATGTAACGAATTGTATAAAAACGATTCCGGCAAGGCCAAGCAATTAATTGAGAATCTTCATTTAAAATATAAGCAATTTGTAAATGAACTTTTCTCCACCGATCAATTTAAAATTAAAGGCAACGAACTAATTAAAGCTCATTTCGAATTTATTTCAGGCTTTGTAATTGATACATTTACCCGCCACGAAGAGAAAGCAATTTTGGCTCAAGGAGAACTTATCTCAACTGCTTTATTCCACTTCTATTTGGCTGAGATTAAAATAGAATCTATTTTATTGCCGGCATTGGATTTTATGCGTATTAACGAAGAAGAGGAACCCGATTTAAATTATATTGAAAAGCATTTAAGCGAAATTTTAAATAAGAATAAGGGAAATAACCTGTTTATAACCCAAGGCTACATCTGCAGAAATGCATTTGGCGAAATAGACAACTTAAAAAGAGGAGGCAGCGATTACACTGCGTGTTTAATTGGTGCTGCTCTTTGTTCCTCTGAAATTCAGATATGGACAGATATTGATGGCATGCATAATAATGATCCTCGGGTAGTAGGCAAAACATTTCCAATTGCCGAATTATCGTTTGATGAAGCTGCTGAGCTCGCCTATTTTGGTGCAAAAATATTACATCCAACTTGCATTTTACCTGCTCAGTTAAGAAATGTACCGGTACTTTTAAAAAACACCATGCAACCAGATGCACGGGGAACTGTAATTTCTAATAAAACATCTGGGAGCTTAATTAAAGCTGTAGCAGCTAAAGACGGCATTATAGTTTTTCAAATTAAATCGACTCGTATGTTATTGGCTTATGGTTTCTTGCGAAAGGTTTTTGAGGTTTTCGAACGTTATAAAAAACCCATCGATATGATTACCACTTCCGAAGTTGGAGTCTCTTTAACTGTGGATGATCATGCAAATTTGGAAGAAATTAAAATTGAGCTTGAAAAATTTTGCAAGGTTACCGTCGAAACTAATCAAAGTATTGTTTGTATTGTGGGGGATGGTCTGCAAGAGAGCAGTGGTGCTGGTGCCCGAGTGCTCAGCTGCTTGTCGCATTTACCGGTTAAGATGATTTCGGCCGGGGGTAGTAAAAATAATATTTCGGTATTAGTTGATTCCGGTCATAAAAAAGATGTATTGATGGCCTTAAATGAAGGTGTTTTTAATATCAGAAACCGCTAACATGAAAACATTTAACAACGAACTGATATCAAAACTTAGTGCGATGCCTACTCCATACTATTTTTACAATATGGAGGTACTTAAGGCTAATTTGGCCTCAATTAAAAAAGAAGCCGACAAATACAATTATCACATTCATTATGCTCTAAAGGCTAATAGTAATCTCAAAATATTAAAAACGGTAAAAGAATCCGGTTTGGGCGCAGATTGTGTAAGTGGACAAGAGGTTTTAACCGCTATCGAAAATGGATTCGCTCCCCATAACATTATGTTTGCTGGGGTTGGTAAAAGTGACAGTGAAATTATTACTGGTCTTGAACATGGAATTGCTTGTTTTAATTGCGAAAGTTTACAAGAAATTGAAGTTATTAATGAACTCGCTTTTAAACGCAATAAAACTGCCTATATTGCGCTTCGTATAAATCCGAATGTAAGTGCAAAAACTCATCATTACATTACCACCGGCCTGGAAGAAAATAAATTTGGTATTAATGAATGGGAACTCGATTCGGTTATTGATAAATTAAGAACTCTTAATAATATTAAATTAATTGGACTTCATTTTCACATTGGTTCACAGATAACTGATTTATCTGTTTTTGGAAATTTATGTAATCGGGTAAATAATTTTCAGAGATACTTTAAACAAAAAGGCATCCAAATACAACACCTCAATGTTGGCGGGGGGTTGGGTGTCGACTATCACCATCCGGATGAACAGGCCATTACCAATTTTGAGGCCTATTTCGAAATATTCAAACGTTTCCTCGAACACGACCCCAATCAATCTGTTCATTTTGAAATTGGAAGGGCGCTGGTTGCCCAATGTGGAAGCTTAATTAGTAAAGTACTTTACATTAAAAACGGAATAAAAACCAACTTTGCTATTTTAGATGCAGGCATGACGGAATTAATTCGTCCGGCGCTTTACCAATCCTACCACAAGATTGAAAATTTAACTAAAATGGATTGTGCTAAATCGGTTAAATACGATGTTGTTGGTCCCATTTGCGAGTCGAGTGATTGTTTTGGAAAGGCGGTTGATTTACCCGAAACACTTCGGGGCGATTTATTTGCCATAAGAACTGCCGGAGCCTATGGCGAGGTAATGTCATCCTCTTACAATTTACGCCAACGCTTTCCGGCTGTTTATTCGGATGAATTAATTTAATGTATATATTTTTTCTTTTACAATAATTTCGCTTAACATTCGTTTAGTAGATTATTCATTACATGAAAGATTTTTACCACAACTAACATTTAGATGTTTAAAATTAAAGCCCACTCCTACTATTAAGGGTTTTTAATAAGGGTAATTTGGTAAAATATAAATGTATAATATGCTAAACTGGATTTTATTGCAAATGAACGTAGGCGGAGCAGCCGTAGATTCTGCAGCAGCTGCAGCAACGCAATTACCTCAGGCCGGAACACAAACCAGCATGTCGTTGTGGGGTTTAATAGCTAAAGGCGGACCTGTAATGTTAATTATCGGATTAATGTCGGTAGCTCTAATTTTTCTTTTTGTAGAAAGATTATTAACCATTAACAAAGCCTCGAGGATTAATAAAAATTTAATTCCCGGAGTAAAGGATATGCTGGGCAGTGGCAATATAGAGGGTGCCCGAAATTTATGTAAAACCAATGCCGATCCGGTTTCCAAAATGATAGAAAAAGGAATTAGCCGTCTGGGTCATCCGGTGCAGGAAATAGAATCTGCTATGGAAACAGCCGGAAAAGTAGAATTAAACCGGGTGGAGAAGAACATGGGCTATTTAAGTACAATAGCAGCCATTGCTCCTATGTTTGGTTTCGTAGGAACTATTTTTGGAGTTATTTCCATCTTCTATAATATTTCTCAAACAGGCGATTTTGGTATTCAAACTATTTCTGAGGGTTTATATCAAAAGATGGTAACATCGGCCGCCGGACTGATTGTTGGTATTTTGGCTTTTATTTGTCACCATTTACTACATAATAAAGTAGAGGCCTTAATTTCCAGAATGGAAGAAGCTTCCATGGAATTTATAGATGTAATTTCTGAACCGGGTAAATAATTTAGCATGAACTTACGCAGAAAAAGCAAACTACATGTAGAGGTGAGCACGCACTCCCTTAACGATATCATGTTTTTTTTACTCTTGTTCTTCTTAATTGTAAGCACATTGGTTAGTCCTAATGTTATTAAATTGATTTTACCTAATGCGCAAAGTAGCCCTGCCGTAAGTAAAAAAACAATCTCAGTTTCTGTTAACGCAGATAAGCAATACTTTATAGATAATCAGGAGGTTCCTTTTGGAAGCCTTGAATCTACATTAACCACTATGATGGCCAAGATCGATGAGCCTACTGTTATTTTAAAAGTAGATAAGGCTCTATCCGTTCAGGATTTGGTTGATGTTCTGGAAATTGGAAACCGACATAAAATTAAAATGGTACTGGCTACACAAGCACCTAAATAATTGATGGACGCTCAAAGTATATACGGAGGTAAAAATAAAACATATGCATTCATAACAACGGTTATTGTGCATGCCCTTATTTTACTCTTGCTGTTTATTTTAAATGTAAGCAAGCCTGATCCGCCATTAGCTGCTGATGGTGGTATGGTAGTTAATTTAGGCTATGTAGATGAAAGCACCGGCGATATTCAACCCATATCGGATGAGGTTGACATAAAGCCCATTATTACCAAAGAAGAAATTAAAGCCAGTCAAGCTGAGAATGAAAAATACCTTACCCAAAGTATTGAGGAAACTGAAGCGATAAAGACTTCCGAAATTGCCAAGGAAAACTCAAATCCAATTCAGGCAAATGAGAGCAAAGAAAATACTGAAACACAACCCGAGCAACAAACAACCCCTCAGCCACAAGTAAATCCGGTTGCTTTGTATAAAGGCAAAAAGAATAACTCCACCTCACAGGGAACTTCTAATAAAGGAACCGGAGATGAAGGAAATCCAAACGGTGATCCGTTTAGTAACGGAAACGGAAATGGCCCTGGAGGCGGAACAGGGCCCGGACAAGGAACAGGACCAGGAGGAAACGGGCCAGGCGGAAAGGGAATATCACATACACTTTTAAACCGTAAAGCAGAAAATTTAATGAAACCCGAATACGAATGTAACGAAATGGGGACTGTAATTGTGGAAATTTGGGTTAATCAAAATGGTAAAGTTACAAAAGCCAAGGCTGGAGCCCGCGGAAGTACAACGGCTTCACAATGTTTATACACAAAGGCTGAAAACGCTGCTTATAAAACTAAATTCAATTCTAATCCTGATGCCCCAGAAGAGCAAAGAGGAACGATTATTTACAATTTCACACTGAGGTAAAAACTTACCATCTATTTTCAGTTCATTACCGAGATAAACTATTCGTGATTTTTAAAATCTCAAATAGATAATAGATTTAGTTAACTTAATTGCAAAAGTAGATGATTTAAATATCGAAGAAGATCATCAGCAATTGATTCAATAACTACTTTATTATTGGATTTGCACGACTCTTCTAATTTTCGGGTTAGCCTCATTCCGTTCATTATATTAAGGCCACCAAGTGATCCTGCTAAATTATGAGTAGCACTTTCCAGATTAGAATAATCGGATGATTTAACATAGGTTTCAATCTTACTAATATCAGTAGGAATTCGTTTAAGCAGAGCAGTCATTAACTTGTCGGCTATTTCTTTTCCTAACTGATACTCCCAATTTTTAAAAATTTCATTAACATCCTCTAATTCCCCGGATGGGATGGTTGATTGAGAATGTTCATTACTTGTATAGTTGGGCATTGATTTTTCAATCTTTAATCTTAACACAGCACTAACCAGATCCAACTGACTATAAGGCTTGGTTATATAATCGTTCATACCTGCTGAGAAACAACGTAATTTTTCTGACTCCAGAGCATGAGCAGAACAACCAATTATGGGAATGTTAAGACTTAATTCCTTTCTAATTATTTCTGTTGCTCTAATTCCATCCATAACCGGCATTTGAATATCCATTATAATTAAATCGTATGTATTCTTTGATAATGAATCTAAACCAACAAGCCCATTACCCGCAATATCAATAAGAGCTCCAGCACGCTCCAGATAAGTTTTTGCTAAAATCTGGTTATGCTCATTATCTTCAACAAGTAAAATTGAATACCCTTTTAGAGGCACTTCAGACAAAACTTCGTTAGACGGTAATGTATTCTCACTATAAATAGTGTTTGCCACTGGATAAGTTAATTCTAGAATAAATTCAGAACCTTTACCTAATGTACTCTGCACACGTAAATCTCCTTCATGAAGATCCACCAATGATTTTACAATATTTAATCCAAGTCCGGTTCCGCCATAAAGGCGGGTAGTATAATCTTCTGCTTGCGTAAATCGTTCAAAAATTAAGTTAAGTTTATCAGGTTCAATGCCAATCCCCGTGTCGCAAATATTAAAACACAATCTTACTTTATTATCTATACGTTCTTGTTCCATTACTTTAATCTCTACACTTCCTTGGTTAGTAAATTTAACAGCATTAGACACCAAATTAATTAGCATTTGAGATAAACGGGTTTCATCACCTATAATATACTCCGGAATAGCACTATCAAAACTTAACACAAGTCGGATATTTTTTGCCTTTGCCTTTGCCAGATGGATTTGAATCACCTGTTTAATTGTGCTTTCAACATTAAAGGGCAATTTTTCTAATTCTAATTTACCGCTCTCTAACTTTGAAAGATCAAGTATATCATTAATAATTACATTCAGATTCTTAAGCGCATTTCCAATAATGGTTACATGACCCGCCTGTTCAGGATTAAGACTTGTTTTACTCAGAAGATCATTGAAACCAATAATTGCATTTAGGGGAGTTCTAATCTCATGACTCATATTAGCTAAAAAAATATCTTTTGCTTTAGCCTTCTCCATCTCAATTTTCGATTGAATCAATTTTTCCTCTATCTCCTTTTTGCTGGTAATATCGGTTGCTGTACCGTATATAAGGCCATCTTCTTTATTTAAAGACCCTTTCCAGGATAACAACAAATAACCGCCATCTTTTTTACGATAACGGTTTTCAAAATCAAGCGTGTTATCGCCGGCTAACATTTTTTCAATTTGTTCCTGAGTTGACAATCGATCGTTGGGGTGAATTAAATCCATTACAGCTGTTTCTAATAATTCATCCTCGGTATATCCTAATACCTTTGGGAAAGATTCACTCACCTTTATAAATTTACCTTCAGCAGTAATAATACATAATAGATCTAACGACAAACGAAAAAAATTAGACAGTTCACGTTCCTGTTCTTTTAACTTTGTAATATCATTTCTGATTGCAATAAACTGATAAGGTTTTTTATTCTCATCTAAAAAAGGTATTAAAGTAGCATTCACCCAATAGATACTTCCATCTTTAGCACGATTGCGAATTTCGCCATTCCATACTTTACCTGACAAAATTGTACTCCATAGTTTATTGAAAAATTCTTTACTGTGATAACCCGAATTAACAATTACGTGATTTTTACCGATTAATTCTGCCGAAGTAAATTTAGAAAGCTCACAAAACTTCTCATTAACATATATAATATTTCCGTTAACATCTGTAACAGAAACAATTGCGTGATCGTCGATTGCTTTTTTATATAAATCCAAAGTACCCGAAAAGAATTGCTTGGCCTCACTATCCTTAATAGCAGAAATATAGGCAGCGGTTAAAGAAATCATGGGTTCCAGAAATAACAAATCACTTTCGGAATATCCGCCGGGTTTATTTGCAATACCAATCATTCCAATCATAACATTATTATTATCCTTTACTGGTATGCCAAGATAATGGTTTAATGCAGGATGCCCTTTGGGCAACCCCCCTCGTTTTGAATCATTAGCCGGATCATTGGAAATAACCACTTCTCCGGTTCTTATTGTATAACCAAAAAGTGTGTTAAGATTGGTGAATTCCATTCCTTGTGCTTCATATTTTTTGTAAAGCGCAGCAGTTTCTTCATTCCACGAAATATCTGTAATTGCATATGTCTTTAAAAGAGGTGCTCCTTCACGTGTAATAATCTCTCCAATAAAACCATATTCGCTGGAAGTAATAGCCAGTACTTTATCCAGCATTTTTTTAAAAAGTGACCTTTTGTTGCTTTTAGGTCGGATAAACTCAATATTGATCTCGTGTAAAGCTTGAAGAATATTTTGAGCTTGAATATTTGAAACCTGATTTTCTATAAAAGAGTTTTCTTGCATGATTATAAATTAATTAGTTTAATAATTCATTTAAAAAATAAAAATGATTTAAAAATGGGTGCATTTTTTAGTATGGATTAATCGGTTAAAAGCTAAAAGTTAGTAATAACTCATTTATAATTTACAAGCTGAATAAAACCTTTTATTATAATGCATAACTAATATAGGTATTTATTTCAAAAATAGATATTGCTTAAAAGTCATGTAAAAACATGATTAATATCATATTAACTTACTAATAAAATACTTAAGGTGTGTAAATCATAATAAATTAAAATGAACCTTTAAGTATAAAACAATCTCCAAAAGCCTCATTAACGTTCATCATTTTGGAGTTATACAGCCAAATTATTTACTCTCTAATTCTACCTTGGGGTTTTTACACTTAATCATGTCAATAAACAAATCAGAATTATCGGGGGAAATAAAAATTTCATCATACTTATTATAACATAAAAGCAAACCGGTATTGGTTAATGCAGGCTTGTACCCAATATTAAATCGTTTAACTTTATTGATCTTGTATATTGAATTTATTTGTATACTACCTTTAAGAGCAAAACCACTTTTATAATAAATACGATCTTTATCAATTAAATAGTAAGTGTTAAAATACATACTCAACATGATAAATATATATAAAGGCCATATAAATGTTGAAAGTGAAAATCCTTCTTTACTGAAAGAGACCAAATTAAACACCAACAACATAAAGGGAATTATTAGAAAAAATAGTTTGCTATAAAGAGTCTTAAGACTATTAAACTTCATAAAACGGTTTGAGCATTTTGTTTACTATTACTAATTGCTACTTGTTGGGCTACTGCTTTAGCCATTTCCAAAAATGCTTTGCCCTGCAGCGTAAATTCATTTAATGCTGCGGGTCTACCTATATCACCGCATTCCCTTATTCCTTGAACCAAAGGTATTTGAGCAAGCATAGGCACATTTAAACTTTCGGCCAAATCTTTACCCCCGTCTTTACCAAAAATATAATATTTATTATTTGGTAATTCCTCTGGTGTAAACCAAGCCATATTCTCTACAATGCCTATTACCGGAACATTAATTCCAGGCATCTGAAACATCCCAACTCCTTTTCGGGCATCCGCCAATGCAACTTCCTGAGGAGTTGTAACCACTACAACTCCTGTTAAAGGGACAGCCTGCACCAAACTTAAATGAATATCACTGGTTCCGGGAGGTAAGTCTACTATCATATAATCCAATTCACCCCAATCAGCATCCCGGAATAATTGAGTTAAGGCCTTACTGGCCATTGGACCTCGCCAAACGATTGCTTGTGAAGTGTCTGCAAAAAAACCGATTGATAGCAATTTAACACCGTAACTTTCAACAGGCACAATAAAATTCTGCCCATCTACTTGTTTCATAGTGGGTTTATCATGTAAAACATCAAACATTAACGGAACAGACGGTCCGTGCACATCGGCATCTACCAATCCAACTTTAGCACCAAGCTTAGTAAGAGCAATAGCTAAATTTGATGATACAGTAGATTTACCTACACCACCCTTACCTGAAGCAACAGCAATAATATTTTTAACATGAGGTAAAATAGGTTTTTCGTTTCCTCTACCCGAACTTACATCACTGGTCATATTAATAACTACCTGAGCTTCCTTATCAACAAAATGTAAAACTGCATTTAAACAGGCGCGCTCAATCATCTCTTTCATGGGGCAAGCAGGAGTTGTAAGTACAACTGAAAATGAAACTCGCTTACCTTCAATTTTTAAATCCCTTATCATCCCTAAGGTTACCAAATCTTTCTTTAAATCCGGATCGTCAACATGACTTAAGGCTTCAAGCACTTTTTCTTTAGTAATTTCACTCATGTTAGTTAATTTTTAAAAGTAATAAAAGATAGAATCTGAATTTATTTGTTTTACTATCTTCTTAAAAATAATTCATATTAATCGTTATGTCTTCCTTCATAATCTTTTTTACAACAAGGAGCCAAATTAGCATATGCCTTTGGATTAGCTTTAACATCATCAGCGTCGTATCCTGCATCTGAAATAGCCTTCCTAATTTTATCCGCATTGGTTTTAGATGGCTTATATATTACGGTGGCTATTTTAGTATCAACATCAAGTGAGGCAGATTTTACACCTCTTTCGAGTGCTAAAGATTTTTCAATATTAAATTTACAAGTACCGCAAATGGAAGATGTTTTTACAATAAGTTTCTCTGTTTTAGGTTTATCCTGTGCAGAAGTGTACGTAAACAAAAATAAATGCAGTATAAAAAGGATATTTTTAAAAATTGTTGTTTTCATTTAATATAGATACAAAGTTAATTAAGAATTGTTTTTAATTATAATTATTTAATGGTCATTCTAAACCCTAGATATAGGGTACTCCCCATCGTTGGACCCCATATCATGGAAGCATCAAAATAAGGAGAAAAAGGCTGATCGGCTGCTATTACCGGCATATGCTGCATGTAGTTCAAGATGTTCTCGGCTCCCAGGTAAATTTCAAACTTCTTAAAGGCTTTTGTAATTTGAGCATTTAAAAGATAATACGGAGGAGCCGAAGTGGATGTATGATACTGATGTACATTTTCTTCGGTTGATGGAATTCGGGATAAACCAAACCATTTAGCAGTTAAATCAAACTTCCAGATATCGTATTGAGTTGCGTAGGCAAAATTAACAAATGCACGATGCTTGGAAATAAAAGGACGATCCTGCATAAATCCATTATACATTGCTTTTACATCGTAATATTTATAAGCAATGCGTAAATCCAAATGCTTAATAAGTTCGTAGTTAAACTCTGTTTGCAATGCGCCCGAATAGGATTTGTCCCTTAAGTTATGGACTATCACTTTCCTGGCACTTACATCCAAATCAGCAATAACCTGATTCAAAAAATGCGTATAGAAATAATCAATAACTAAACTCGCATCTCTACCCAATAAACTAAAGGTTTGGGTTAAACTGGCGCCTGCATTCATGGCTTTTTCTGGCAACAACTTTTCCATCACATAAAGTGTTCTGGCACTAGCCAGAATAGATGCGTTTTCAACTAGTATATTGGCCACTCTTGTTCCGGTTCCGGCCGCCAGTCTAAGAGAGGTGCCATTAAACACATCCAATTTAACATGTAAACGAGGATTTAAAAGCCATCCATACAAATTATGATAATCGGCCCTGAAGCCCAGTATGGAATTAAAACGCTGATTTTTGGTGTAGGTATACTCGGCATATGCTCCCGGAACACTTTCTTTACGATTAAAAGGCATGGCCCCATAATATTGCTTAAAGTTATCATACAAGTAACTTAGGCCCGCTTTATAACTATGATTTGTATTACCAATAATATCCTGATATATAACATTCACATAGGCCATGTCTTCATTACCCGTGTATGTTTTAAATCCATAATAACTATCAATATTATGCTTTCTTACATTTGTAATTATTCCTAACCCACGATAGGGTGTTTTTGGGAAAAGAAATCCAAGTTTAGAGAAACCTTCGTATTGCCTGGTTTTAATTCCGATTCCAAAATTATTAGTTGTAAAGTAATCACGTTTATCATCAAACTTTAACTGACCACCCGTTTTACCATCATGAACAGCCTTTAGCCCCAATTGCCAAACTATTCTTTCACTTTTATACTTCCAGCGATTAAACACATTTAACTGTTTTGAAAGCGGCTGATCCATAAAATCATCCTTATTAAAGTCATTCTTAAAGTTTACTGAACTCCCGTGAGCTAATAACATTGTACTCCATTTCGAGTTCAATTTACCTGCACGATGCACATTTAATTCAGCCCTTCCCTGATGATTTAAATATCCATTAAAAAACCATTTAGAAGCATCATCAGGCTTTAAATATTCAAGATTAATTAAACCTGTAACCGATTCGTATCCATTAACCACACTACCTACTCCTTTTGAAATCTGGATGGAATTTATCCACGGACCCGGGATAAAACCCAATCCATAAGATGCTGATAATCCTCGGATAGCCGGGAAATTTTCGGATAAAATTTGAGAGTAGACACCATCCAAACCCAACATTTGTATTTGACGAGCGCCGGTGGCAGCATTAGTAAAATTTACATCCACCGAGGCATTAGTTTCAAAACTTTCGGATAAATTACAACATGCAGCCTTTGCTAATTCCTTAACAGTAATTGTTTGCATGTTAACTGTACTCATTTTATTCAGCAGAATTGAAACCGAACTACCTTCTATTTCCAGTTCCTTTAGGCTTACTTGTTCTTTTAGTTTAACCGAAATATCCAGCAGACTTTCAACGGTTATGGTATCAGCAAGAAATCCCGTGAAACTAATTATTAACTTTTGGGGCAACGGGTGTATTAATGAAATCTCAAAAAAACCCGATGTATCCGTTTGGGTATTTTTAGATCCATCCTGCCAATAAACCGTGGCTCCGGGCAATGATTCGCCGAGCGATTCAATGTATACCTTCCCTTTGATATTTTGAGCACTAACTGCAGCACCAAACATCATGATAATAAATAAGATTTTACATTTCATTTTAAATAATTTAATTACAATCAATAATAAAAGAGGATGTAACTAAATCAAATACGAAAAAGGGATATAAAAGAAAAAACATCCGGCCACTTAGGTGGTGGAATAGGAAATGATAAATTAAAAATGGATAAAATATCTAAAAAGTTTTCATTAAAAAAGAAACTAAAAAAGTAATCGATTACCCCTAAATTAAAGCCAGTTAACTGAAGCTTATAAATGGAGGAAAAAACGTGCGAATCGGGGCATAGATTAAAATTCAGTATTTCACAACAGGGTTCTTGTATTTGGTCGCTCTTAATTTCAGATGATTCACAACTTTCTGCTCTACCCAAACTCAACTCAACATTCCCCGAATGCAAACACGTCATTTTACCAATAGCAAAACCAGAGTTGGCCATCAACAGAACAGCCGACATTAAAAAACTTAATATAATCCGTAGAATTTTCAACACTACAAATTTACTGCTAAAAGCAGCTAAAAGTCAAGAAATTAATAAGGCATTTGATTAAATAATTTTAAAATAATTGCGATATTATTCATTTAAAACCCCAAGAAAATCCATTAGTTTAGGAGTGTTAATTATACTTGAACAAGAAAATATGAGTTTAGACGAATAATTAGTTAAAAAGGTCTAAATGATGCTTGATTAACCGAAATATTTTCTTTAATTTATAATAGAATTATGATAACAACAAAAAACAGTATTAAAATGAAAGCCAGCGCTAAAAAAGAAGTAGATAAGGCTTTGTTCGAGAAAAGAATTAAAACCTACAGAAGCCAGATTAAAGAATTGGTTAAAGAATTTAATTGGGTAGACGAATCTACTCAGATGGAATTTGATTTAGCCATCCATCAAATTGCTAAAAGACTAAACTCTACTAAACAGAAGTATAGTTTTTCTAAAAACTAATACCCGTTATTTTCGGTAATTTCCGAATCTATAAACTCTTCAATAGCCTCATAAACGAGACTCAATTCTTGCTCGTTAATTACATACGGAGGCAAAACATAAATCACATTTCCCAAAGGCCTTAAAATTATCTTTCTACTAAGGAAGAATGGATAAATTTTCTCCCTTAACGGATTTAAATAACCCGAGTTATCAGATTTTAAACGAACCGCTAAAATGGTTCCGGTTACTTCAACCTTTTCTACTTTTTTATTAAATCTTAATTGCTCAGCAAAAGCCTTATGCAGGCTGTTTATCATCGCAATATGATCCCATGTTTTAGGTAACTTAAGTAAGGAAAAACTGGCTACAGCGGCTGCACAAGCAATGGGGTTTCCGGTGTAGGAATGACCGTGAAAAAAAGTTTTTACAAAACCATCACTAGGGTTACTTAAAAAGGCATTAAATATTTTTTTACTACAAAGAGTTGCCCCAAAAGGCATAAAACCGCCCGTAATCCCTTTGGATAAAGCAATGATATCAGGTTTATTTTTTAAATAATCTATCGCAAAAAACTTACCAGTTCTGCCAAAACCGGTCATTACTTCGTCTGCTATACAAATAATATTATTTTCTTTTGCAAGGCCTATTAGTTTATCCAGATGTTCGGGAGCATACATTTGCATTCCGGCTGCACCCATAACAAGAGGCTCAAAAATAAAAGCCGCTATTTTCCCTTTGTTGGCTTCTATTAACTGTTCAAGCTGCGAGATAGAATTGTCGGGATTATGAATAGGAGGTTCTATGTGCTTTACATCAAATAAAAAGGGTTCATAAGCACGGTTAAATATGTTTCTACCCCCCACGCTCATCGACCCAAAAGTATCGCCGTGGTATGCACTATTAAAGGCAATAATTAATGGTTTTTCCTCATTCTTGTTAAACCAATATTGTATGGCCATTTTTAGAGCTACCTCTACCGCTGTGGAACCATTATCGCTATAAAAAACTTTTGCAAAGGGTTCTCCCAACTGATCAATTAAAAGTTTTGCTAAATCAACAGCAGGACTATGAGTAAAAGTATCAAACATTACATGCTCCATTTGGGCACTTTGTTTGGCTATGGCTTCTGCAATAACTGGATTTGAATGTCCGAATAAATTAACCCACCAGGAGGAAACCGCATCCAGATAACGATTCCCAAATTTATCCGTTAACCACACCCCTTCCCCTTTTACAATGCTTGTAGCGCCTTTAAAATCAGCCATTTGAGTAAATGGATGCCAAATATAGGAATGGTCATGGCTTTGCATAAAGTGTCAAAAATAAGCAATCCAAACAATAAAAAAACTAAATTAAAGTTTAGAATCGAAACAAGATCATTTTAACTGTTTTTTAGATATAAAGCTTAACTTTACCGCATGAGGTCTTTATTGATTTTAAGCACTTTAATTGTATTAGCAAAAGCAAATCTGGCTCAAACAAAAATCGAAAAAAAACAAGTACGTGTTATACAGTTTAGCGGTGTTGTTGTTACCGGCGATTCGCTATTACCGGTTCCTTTTGCCTATGTTTTAGTTAAAGGAACTCACAGGGGTACTGTAGCTGATGGTTATGGTTTTTTTTCGTTTGCAGCTCTTGAAAAAGATACTGTGGTATTTTCAGCCTTAGGTTACCACAATAGTAGGTTTGTTATACCCGATTCTCTAATTCAAAACAAATACAATATTATCCATGTTCTTAGCCAGGATACGATACAACTTAAAGAAGCCGTTATCTATCCATTTCCAACCCGCGAACAATTTAAACAAGCTTTCTTAAAGCTAAACATTAAAGATGATGAAATGGAAAGAGCCAGAAAAAACCTTCAAACGATGTTGGGTAGTAACCTGTATAAATACAAAGATGATTATGGAGTAAGCCCCGAAAGTGCGTTTAAAAATTACGCAAATCGAAGAAACACTTATATTTTCCAAAAAGGCATTATGCCTGGCCTGCCTATAACTGGTTTTGCTCGATTTATTAACGCTATGGAAAATGGAGAGTTAAAAAACATGCAGGTTAAAGAAGATAATACTATTTATAAGGAAAAGTAGAGCGTGAGATTAACTCTTCTTATAATTAGTCTATTTGTATGCATTCTTACTAATGCGCAAACCGCAATTTTATTTGGCAAGGTTATCGACACTCAAAAACAAGCCATTCCCAATAGCAATGTTATTATAAAAGGTACTAACGAAGGAAAGCAATGCGACGACAAAGGAAATTATGAAATAGCAATTCCTGCTAATAAGAATGTAACACTGGTATTCAGCCATATTGGCAACAACACTCTTGAACAAAGCTTTAATTTAAAGGAAGGGGAACGTTTAGAATTTTCACCCACTTTAAAGGAAATTGAAAACAATCTGATTGAAGTAAAAATTGAAGATAAAGAAACGCGAAAAAGTACAATGACTCGATTAGACCCCAAGCTAATCAACGTTATTCCCAGTAGCACCGGAGGCATTGAAGCCATTATAAAAACTTTACCTGGCGTTGTTAGTAATAACGATTTATCCTCACAGTATTCGGTAAGGGGCGGAAACTACGATGAAAATCTGGTATACGTTAACGATATTGAAATATTCAGGCCATTTTTAGTTAGAAGTGGCCAGCAGGAAGGATTAAGTTTTATTAACGGCGACATGGTTTCATCTATACTATTTAGTGCCGGTGGGTTTGATGCCCGGTATGGAGATAAAATGAGTAGTGTACTTGATGTAAAGTACAGAAAACCAAAGTCGTTTGGCGGAAGTGCAGCTTTAGGAACATTGGGCGGCAGCGTTCAGCTGGAAGGAATATCAAAAAATCAAAAATGGACTTTTCTAAGCGGATTAAGGCAAAAGCAAAATGCTTATCTTTTAAATTCTTTAGATGTTAAAGGAAACTATAAGCCCAGCTTTACAGATTTTCAGGCTTTTGTAACTTACGAACCAAATAAAAAATGGGAGTTTAATTTTTTAGGAAATTATGCACGAAATAAATACCTGATTGAGCCCGAAAACCAACAAACGGATGTAGGTACCGTTAATCAAGCCCTTCGTTTTACAGTTTTCTTTGACGGTAAAGAAAGTGATATTTTCCAGAATGGCATGGGTGCATTTTCCACTATTTATAAGCCTAATAATAACCTACGCCTAAAATTTATAAGTTCTGCATACAAAAGTCAGGAAAGTGAAAACTTTGATATATTGGGACAATATAGATTAGACGAGTTAGAAAATGATTTTGGAAAAGATGATTTTGGAAAAGTAAAATTTAACAGGGGGGTGGGATCATTCTTAAATCATGCCCGCAATGAATTAAATGCATCCGTATATAATGCCGAACACAAAGGATTTTACGAAAAAGGATTTAATTATCTGCAATGGGGAGTTCGATACCAAAACGAATTTATTACAGACGAATTAAAAGAATGGAAGTATGTTGACAGTGCAGGATATGCCATACCTCAAAATCCAACTAACACCGTTAACATGTTTGAATCATACAGAGCTTCCAATACCCTCTCCTCTAATCGTATATCGGGTTATTTTCAAAATTCATTTGCCTTTAGCGATTCGTCTATTTATAAATTAAGTGCCGGAGTTCGTTTTAATTACTGGGATCTAAACAACCAACTCGTTCTGAGTCCGAGGGCCACATTATCGGTTCAACCCAAATGGAAACACGATATGGTGTTTCGTTTTTCAAGTGGCTTATATTATCAACCTCCCTTTTACCGCGAACTTAGAGATTTAAACGGTAATCTTAATAAAAATATAAAAGCCCAGCAAAGTATCCATTTTGTAGCTGCTATGGATTATAATTTAAAAATCTGGAACCGTCCATTTAAATTAATCTCGGAAGTATATTACAAACATTTAAACAACCTAATTCCATATCAAATAGACAATGTAAGGATTCGTTACTTTGCCGAAAATAATGCAGTAGGTTACGCAAGGGGTATAGATATCAAATTAAATGGAGAGTTTGTAAAAGGAATTGAATCGTGGGCCAGCTTATCGGTAATGAGCACGCAAGAGGATATAAAAAATGATTTCTATTACGACTACTACAATGCTGCAGGAGAAAAAATATTTGTTGGCTATAATTTTGATCAGGTTAAGACCGATAGCATATTAATTAAACCAGGATATATTCCCAGACCTACGGATCAACGGGTAAGTTTTAGTATGTTTTTTCAGGATTATATACCCCGTTTTCCTTCTTATAAAATGTCACTTAATCTATTATTTGGCTCTGGCCTTCCTTTTGGTCCACCCGATTATAATCGTTATAAGCAAACCTTAAGATATCCATTTTACAGACGAGTAGATTTAGGCATGAGTAAACAACTTTTAAGTGAGGGACATGAGTTAAGACCCAAAAGTCCGTTTCGCCATTTTAAAAGCATTTGGCTTGGAATAGATATATTTAACCTTTTGGGGGTAAACAACGTTGTGTCGTATAATTGGATTAAAGACGTAACGAACAGGCAATATGGTATTCCTAATTATTTAAGTGCACGTTTAATAAACGTTAGATTACAAATAAGTTTTTAATGAGAGTTATAGCAGAAATATCACATCCTCAAGTTAAGATTTCTATTTTTTATATGAACCAGAAATACATCATAAAATTTGAGATGCATAATCTGGAACAAACCTATAAACTTAGCGAGCTAGATTATATAATCAAAGATGTAGAAGATGTTAAAAAGGCTATTACACCAGATTTCGTAAACAGTGTTCTAGAGCAATTTGAAAACATGTTGAACTTGCAAGATAAGCTCACTGAGGATTTATAGATTTTACCTGCAAAATGTTTTTTGGCTTAATCCAGCTTTTTCAATTCTGCTTTAACAAAATCAGCCAGCCCTTTAACATATTCTTTAGAGAAATTAAATTCAATCCCAGCAGCCTGATATAATTGAGGAATACTTCGTGTATAACCAAGCTGCAAACAGTTAATGTAATTTTGCAATGTTTTAGTAGGATTTTCCTTATAATTTTTCCATAAGGCAATGGCGCCCAATTGAGCCATGCCATATTCAATGTAATAAAAAGGTACTTCAAACAAATGCAATTGCTTTTGCCAGGTATTTTCAAATGCCTCCTCTACTCCACTCCAATTAATAATCTGACTGCTAAACTGATTCATTATTTGTGTCCAGCTTTGCTGACGTTCTTCTAAACTGTGATTTGGATTTTCGTAAATCCAATGCTGAAACTTATCAATTGTAGCTACCCATGGAAGAGTTCGCAAGACTTTTTCTAGTTGTTCGCGCTTGGCTCGCTTTAGATCATTTATATCATTAAAGAAAACATGCCAGTGTTCCATAGAAATTAACTCCATCCCCATGCTGGCCAATTCTGCAACCTCGCTGGGCACACTTTTAAATTCAGTTATAGGTAAATGTCTGCTTAAAAAAGAATGAACAGCATGGCCACCCTCATGAACCATCGTAACCAAATCAGTTAAGGTGCCAACTGCATTCATAAAAATAAACGGAATACCGCACTCATACAAAGGATAATTATAACCACCCGGAGCTTTTCCTTTACGGGATTCTAAATCCAGATGTCCGAGGTGTTTCATTTCGCTTAAATTTTCAGCGAAAGGCGGATATACATAATTAAAACACTTAATCGTTTTCTCTATCAATTCATCTGTAGTTTCGAAAGGCTTTAAAGGAGCGGAACCATTTAGATCCACATCCATATCCCACGGCTTTAACTCCTCTAATTTTAAAAGTGTTTTTCTTTTTAAATCAAACACATCCAAAATGGGTGTAATTTCAGACTCAATAGACTGATGAAAATTAAAACAATCCGCTATAGCATAATCAAAACGACCAAGCGATTGAAACATATAATCGCGAAAATTAGAGAAACCTGCGTTTTTGGCCAGCTGTGTACGCTTATGAATAAGACTTGTATAAAGTGTATTTAAATTATCCTTCTCCTTAATACGGCGCTTCGTAATCTTTAGGTAAGTTTCTTCTCTTAAATTTCTATTATCATCTTTTAAAAATTTAGCCGCCTGTTGCAAGGTTAACTCTTTTCCGTTAAGCTCCACGGTCATAGACCCGGCAATAGCCCCGTATTTCTGACTCTCAATAGATATTTCAGTTTGCAAAGGGATATTTTCCTCCCTAAACAAATCGATTTGTTTTTTAATACCTCTAAAGTAGATTGAATACGCGGAGTCATTTTCAAAATTGGCTACAAAAGGCGAAGCAATTAGCTTTTTGTTTAACAAATGATATGCAGAAGTAGTATGAGGCTCAATATTCTCTATATATAATTCGTAGCTTTTTTTATATTCTTGATTTGTTGTATCGCAACTCATGCGAATATAACGCCAACCCAGGTCTTCCTCCATAACCGCCTCTAACTCGCTTCGATCGTATAACCATTTTTCAAAATCTTCTTTAGAATGAAGAGGTCTGTTTATTAAATCTTCAAAATAATATTTAATCGAATTCCAATCTGTAATCGCAAGATTATTTGCAAGAAAAGAGCGATTACGAGTTTTAATATCTATTTCCATCCTTTTAATTTGATTCGAAAATAAAATGATAATAGATTTAATACAATTACCATTGATATTTGTTTATAAGACAAAAAAAACCGAAGATTAATCTTCGGTTTTCTTAGCTTTTTTGGCCGATGCTTTTTTTGCTGGCTTTTTTTCTTTTAGAGCAGCATCTGCAGAGGGTTCTGAGGACTTTTCCTTTTTTGCCGCTGCTTTCTTAGCAGGTTTTTCTTTTGTTTCGGTGGTGTTTTCTTTTACCTCCTCTACCAACAAATCAGCTGAAAGCAAAATGTTGTACCAACTCAATAATTTCTTTATGTCGCTATTATAAACTCTTTCCTGATCAAAGTTTGGAACAATCTTAGTAAAATATTCTCTTAGCTTTTTTGGATCGCCTTTTAAGTCAACGGATATTTGTTTACCAGCCTCTGTAGCTTTAATAGTAGCGAAAATTTCTTTTAATGGCTTTTCGCCTTCTTCGGTGTAAACACTAATATCCTCCAATGCGCTTATTTTATCACTACCCTGAACAGGAAAGCGTTTTTTGTCTGCTAATGATTCGCAAACTATTCCATTTTTAGTTTTTGCAACTACCTTACTTAAACCCGAAATACCGGAAACTGCAATAATACCCGTTAAATTCATTTATATATATATTTTAAAGAAGTACAAAAATAATAATGTATTTGATGAAAACAAGATTTTTGTTACTTGTTAAGGATTAGCTTTTTAATAAGCTGCGGTTTAGAGTGGTCGTGATCTACAAAGCGAATAAAATAGCAACCATTATTTAAATCTGAAAGGTATAATTCGTATGAATTGTCGGTGATTTCAAATTCTCTTACCAATTTACCATCAGCCGCTAAAATTTCTATAAAGCCACTTACCGGAGAAACAATTTTTAAGTAACCACCGGATGGATTAGGATAAAATTGAAAATGATCTACTGGATCTAAATCAGAACTTCCCACAAATAACTGATTGAATTTTTGCTGAGCAGCATTAGCCGCATTTATAAACTCCGTAAAATTATCAGAAACAATTAAGGCAAAGGTTATATCCAGGGTATCGTTAGTCTCTAAGTTAAAAGGGCCGGCGCCCATATAGCTGGCAATATCGGTACCTGCGCCACTTCCGGCTAAATCCTGATTACCGGTGATCATAATAAATTTTTCTTCGGTTGAGAAACCATTATCCAGTTTAATTTTTTTGTCGTTAAGCATATCCAAAGCATAGTATTTACATAAACTACCATGACTTAATATTTTTATTCCTACGTAAGGTGAGTTGGGTTGGGTGCTAAATGCATATATTAAGTTTAGAGAATTAATAAATGCCGATTTGTTAAGTTCAGGGTTTTTAATATCCCAATCGGCGAACAAACCGGTATATAAAGATCCCAACGGAGTTATACCTTCATTTACTATTTTATAATTATAGAATATGTAATTACTATTCGGTTCGTCTATCCAGGCATAATTTTTTTGATTAATGGAAACATTTAAACGGGTAGAGCTTGCCATTCTATCATCAAATTTGGTACTCACATCAAAATCAGAAATAGGTCTATCTACCATTCTCGTAGCTTTAAGTAAGGGGAAGAAATCTTCATCTATTTTACCGGCATCTGACATTAGGTTATCGGAAACCTGCGTTACTGCATTACCGATAATTAAAGAGCCATTAAATAATAAGCTATTGTTTTTATAAATAACTCCCAATCCTTGCGACTGGTAAAAGTTATTATAACCGAGGTAGCCCTTGCTGGATATGGATGTTTTAATTTTATTAACCGTTAAATTAATAAGATCTTCATTTGCTGTAATCTGAACACACTCCGATGATTTATAATTATCGGCCAAATAATTAAATACCATTTTAAAGGTGTGATTAGGGGGAATATTGTTCTTAAGCAGTAATTTGAACATTTGTTGATTATTGGTGGCAATCCCCCATTGGTTTAAATCGCCCACATTATAATAACTGGATAATACAGAAACATAAGGAGAAGGAACAGAAATTTTTACAAGTAAATTTTTGGCATTAGCCATAATATTTTTAAAGCTACATACCACAAACAAAGTATCACCATTTACCCATACCTCATCATTATTATCGGAAATATTATACGATTGAAGTAAAATGCCCGGTTTGGTATTATCAGAAATAGCATTAAGCAAATTAACCCTCCCTGTTCCTAATTTACCTTCGAATTGGGGAGAATTTACCGTATCTATCAAATCAGCAGAAGATTTAAGTAGTTCTGCAAGTTGAAGGGCTGTTAAGGAAGGATAAACCGATTTAACAATTCCTGCAACCCCTGCAACAACGGGTGCTGCCATAGAGGTACCACTTGATAAACCGTATGAGCCACCACCTAAAGTAGAGTAAATTAACTCACCGGGAGCAGAAACATCTACATATTCGTTGTAACTAGATCCTTCCCATTTCTTATCAACCTGATTGGTGGCTGCAACAGAAAGCACGTATTTATAAGATGCAGGATAAAAAGGATCTTCAGAATTACTGTTTCCTGCAGCACCAATAACCAAGCAATTTTGGTTAATTGTTGCATACGTTACAACATCTTGCTCGTATTTACTGTAACCCATTCCACCCCAACTACAGTTTACCACTGCACAACCATGGTCCGCTGCATAAACGATAGACTCATAACCTGCCGTTAAATAACCCGATTCATTCATGATTTTTAAAGGCATGAACTTACAATTAAAACCAACCCCGGCTATACCTAAAGAATTATTGGAGGCAGCAGAGGCAATTCCAGACACATGAACTCCATGCACATGCGATTGATATTGAGGATTATTATCATTACTTGCCAAATCCCAGCCCATATAATTATCGAGATAACCATCAAAATCATTATCAATACCATCAATTGGGTCGGCATAATTTCTTTTAATGTTTGCATTTAAATCGGGATGAGCAATATCAACACCAGTATCACTAATGCCAATAACGGTATTGGTATCGCCCTTGGAGATATCGTAGGCTTGTAGCGCTTTGATAACATTTAGATGGTATTGTGTTGCTAACTGTGGATCATTAGGCGTGAATAGAAAATCGCGTTTATAAACAGGCTCAACGTATTCGAAAAGGTTTAAATTTTTATAATAATGAATGGTTTTATCAATTGAAGTTTTAGTATCAGAAACTTCGTAAATTAAAGACAAATCAACATACCCCTCATTTAATTTGCTTGCTTCTAAAGATTTATGATTTGGGTATTTTTTAACGAGACTTTGCCCGGATAAAAAATTGCTTTTAGAATCCTGCATAAATTTTTGTTCCACTTCATGGTTTTTGAATTTCACCACTAGTTTTCCAGGAACAATTTCCTGACTAAAAACAAGAAACTGAACGCTTGTAAAGAAGTATAATATGAAAATATTTGATAGCCTCATTTACTCTTTAAACGCAGATTGATTATAAATGTTTCAGGAAATCTACAATTTTTTTAGAACTTCCGCCACTCGACCGAATTAATTCTGCTGCTTTTATTGAACAGCTTAAATAAAACTCAGGGTCAGCAATTAACTTATCGATCAACAAGCTGAGACCCTGAGCATTATCGATAGTAAATCCACCCCCCTTTTCCACTAGTTGAACAGCCTCTCTGAACGTTTGAAAATTTGGGCCGAAAATGACTGGTTTACCGAAAACAGCTGGTTCCTGCGTATTGTGTACGGTTTTATTAAATCCACCACCTACATAGGTGATATTGGCATAAAAATACAATGAGGATAACATCCCGATGTTATCAATAATAAGGCACCTGGAAGTTTCCAAAGAATCTGTTTTACTATATCTAACTGGGTTTAAATGACGATAAATTTCTTCTACTTCATTAAGTCGTTTTTCATCAATATGATGAGGCGCAATAATGAATTTAACAAGCTTATCCTCAATGGACCTACTGGCGGCAGAAAGCACTAAATCATCACTTTTCCAGGTGCTTCCCGCAATTATCAAACGTTTATGCGATGCAAATTCATCCACCTTTAAAATATCTTTTCTAGAATTTGCAATTTCAATTACCCTGTCGAATCGGGTATCTCCACTTAATTCAACACGCGCAATACCTTTACTTTTTAAAAATCGAAATGTATACTCGTCCTGAACAAAAAAATGTTTAACACTTCTCAAGCTATTTAAAAACCAGGCGGAATAAGATTTTGTTAAAAAATGACCGGGTCTTAAAAGCAAGGAAAAATAAATAAGAGGAATTTGCTGACGATTAAGTTCGTTAATGTAGTTGAACCAAAAATCATATTTAACGAATACTGCAGCTTTAGGTTTTATTATATTAATAAAACGTTTTGCATTCGATTGGGTATCAGCTGGTAAATAAAAAACATAATCAGCACCCTCGTAATTCTTTCTTATTTCATAGCCAGATGGAGAAAAGAAAGTGAGAAGAATTTTAACTTCCGGACTTTCTCTTTTCAGCAACTCCATAACCGGTCGTGCTTGTTCAAACTCACCTAAAGAAGAAGCGTGAAACCAATATAAATTATCGATAGGGTGAGGGAAAGCATGTTGCAAAACTTCAAAAATATTCTTTCTTCCATCGCACCATAGCTTAGCTTTACCATTAAACAGCGATGCCAGTTTAATAAATAACGAATATAATTTTACAACCAGAGAATATAAATATACCATCAATAAAAGTAATACGAATCAGGTGTTCTGCGATATAAAGGGATACTAACGGCTACCTTAAAACCGTTAAGAATATCCAACCGAGATTCATTATCGGGTCTGAACTGATCATACAAATAACCACGCCTGTTCTTGGTGAAGCCTTGTATAAACTCGAAACCGGCCATTAAGTTTACAAACTTATTGTTAGAAAACAATTGATAGCCTATAAACTGGCTGGTCGAAAATCCAAAACTTAAACGATCGTAACCCTTACGATATTCCTTTGATAATTGAGGTGCGTTATTTCCTATATCTTCAATTCTTATTTTATGATAAAGCATGCCTGCACCAACTAAAAACACAAAGCCACTGTTGGGATTTGGCCCGAAAGTTAGAAACATTGCACCAATTTTAAAGTGAGAGTGCCAGCCTCTTTCCCATAATCGAGTGGTGGCCAGATTACCTCTTTTATCTATAATTAAATTATTACCTGAAGCATTAGATGATGTGCCGATGTTAACAAATAAATTAGAATCTTTTATATCTCTCCCAAAAATATAATTCCAATCAACACCAAACATGATACGTTTTTTAGTTTTATGTAAGAAAGAAAAACCCACCGAAGAATTATTACCAAAACGACTAGCCATATCTCTTTGGGGCATCTGGAACTGATATTGAAAAGAAAAATAAGGAATGCTTATAGATGAATCTTTAAGAGCCCGCTGTGCGAAACCTGTACATGATAATAATAGGCTGAAAAACAGCAACGTAACACTTAAAAAAAGCTTCATTTCCTTTAAATCAATTCCTCAAATTTAGCTATATTCGTGCTACTATGGTAAGCACAATGAAAAAAATTCAAATGGTTGACCTTAAAGGTCAATATCATAAAATTAAATCGGAGGTTGATACGGCAATTCAGAATGTAATTGATAATGCCAGTTTTATAAACGGACCTGATGTAAAGGAGTTTTCGAATGAATTAGCAGATTATCTAAAAGTAAAACATGTTATTCCATGTGCTAATGGAACCGATGCGCTTCAAATTGCTATGATGGCATTGGATTTACAACCCGGTGATGAAGTAATAACTGCAAACTTTACCTATGTAGCCACTGCTGAAGTTATTGGTTTACTTAAATTAAAACCGGTACTGGTTGAAGTTAACGCAGAGACCTTTACTATTGATCCTAAATCGATCGAAAATGCCATTACAAGTAAAACCAAAGCCATTGTTCCTGTTCATCTATACGGACAATGCGCCGATATGGATGCCATTATGGACATTGCCAAAAAGCATAATTTATATGTAATTGAAGATACTGCTCAAGCTATTGGCTCTGATTACACATCTAAAGACGGAAAAATTCACAAAGCCGGAACCATTGGTACTATTGGCTGTACATCTTTCTTTCCATCAAAAAATTTAGGTTGTTATGGCGATGGTGGAGCGCTTTATACAAACGACGATCTATTAGCAGCTAAAATCAGAATGATTGCTAATCATGGCCAGTCGGTTCAATATATACACGATGAAATTGGAGTTAATTCGCGATTAGACACCATTCAGGCTGCTATTTTAAGAATAAAACTAAGGAAACTAGATCAATATGCTGTTGCCCGAAATAAAGCTGCCAGCTATTATGATAAAGCCTTTGCCAACCACCCAAAAATTAAAACCCCGGTTAGAGCAAACTATTCTACTCATGTTTTTCATCAATATACCTTACAACTTGATGGAGTAAATCGAGATGGTTTAAAAGAATACCTAGCCACTAAAGAAATACCTGCGATGATTTACTATCCTAAACCTCTTCATATGCAAAAGGCTTATCGCGATGAACGTTATAAAGAAGGAGATTTCCCTATTACCGAGAAACTTTGCTCATCCGTTATTTCTTTACCCATGCATACGGAGCTAGATGAAGAAACGCTTCAATACATTACAAATGAAGTATTGTATTACATCAACCATAATTAAACATTTATACCAAATTTTAACTCAAATTAATTTATGAAGATTGCAGTAGTAGGAACAGGGTATGTTGGTTTAGTAACCGGTACTTGTTTAGCTGAAACCGGAAACAGCGTATCGTGTGTAGATATTAACGAAGCTAAAGTAAAAAAAATGCAATCGGGCGAAATACCTATTTACGAGCCCCATCTGGATGTTTTATTCGAACGCAATATAAAAGAAGGTCGATTGGTTTTTACCACCAATCTGGCTGAAGCCGTTAAGGATGCTAAAATAATATTTTTGGCTTTACCTACTCCTCCAGGCGAAGATGGTTCTGCTGATTTATCCTATATACTTGGAGTTGCAAACGATTTAGGTAAATTAATTACCGAATATAAGGTTATTGTAGATAAAAGTACTGTTCCGGTTGGTACAGCCGAAAAAGTAAGAAATGCCGTAGCTCAAAACTTTAAAGGAGAATTTGACGTGGTTTCAAACCCAGAGTTTTTAAGAGAGGGTTTTGCAGTTGATGACTTTATGAAACCGGATAGGGTTGTTATTGGGGCCTCAACAGAAAAAGCTAAAAAATTAATGGGTGAATTATATAAACCATATGTTCGTCAGGGAAATCCGATTATTTTCATGGATGAAAAATCGGCGGAGTTGACTAAATATGCAGCAAATGCTTTCTTGGCAACTAAAATTACATTTATGAATGAAATTGCTAATATATGCGAGCGTGTTGGTGCAGATGTTGATATGGTAAGAATTGGAATTGGAAGCGACGACAGAATTGGCAAAAGATTCTTATTTCCGGGCATTGGTTATGGTGGAAGTTGTTTCCCAAAAGATGTACAGGCTATTCATAAATCGGCAAAAGAGGTAGATTATAAATTTCGTATTCTTGAGTCGGTAATGGAGGTTAACGAAACCCAAAAAACTATTATAATTCCTCGTATAAAAAAATACTTTAATCAAGATCTAAAAGGTAAAAAAATTGCTTTATGGGGTCTGGCATTTAAACCAGATACCGACGATATACGTGAAGCGCCTGCATTATACTTAATAGAAGAACTTACCAAAGCAGGTGCCAGCATTTCGGCTTTCGACCCTGAGGCAATTAATAATGTAAAAAATTTAATTGGAAATAAAATTAGTTATGGTTCCCAGTACGATGTAATAAAAGATGCCGATTGCCTTTTGATTGCTACCGAATGGAGTGAATTTAGAACACCTGATTTTGATAAAATTTCCTCATTACTTAAAGCAAAAGTAATTTTTGACGGAAGAAATTTGTATGAACTTAATCAGATGCAAGAATTGGGTTATTACTATGAAAGCATAGGAAGAGCCACCGTAAAATAGTTTATTAGCAAATTAAAAATTTTAAAACACGCTAATAAATCAACTCACATCACAAATTTTGAATTAGTAAACTATTGAACTATTATAATTAATGGAGAAAAGAAAAAGAGTATTAATAACAGGTGCAGCCGGTTTTTTAGGCTCGCATTTATGCGATCGTTTTATAAAAGAAGGATGCGATGTTATTGCAATGGATAATTTAATAACCGGTGATTTAAAAAATATTGAACATCTCTTTAAATTAGAACAATTTGAATTTTATCATCATGATGTTTCTAAGTATGTACATGTACCCGGTGAACTCGATTACATCATGCATTTTGCCTCACCCGCAAGCCCTATTGATTATTTAAAAATTCCCATTCAAACCTTAAAAGTTTCTTCATTAGGTACGCATAATTTATTGGGATTAGCTCGGGCAAAAAAAGCCAGAATTTTGGTTGCCTCTACTTCAGAAGTATATGGAGATCCTGTTGTTCATCCACAAGATGAAGAATATTGGGGAAATGTTAACCCGGTAGGTCCGCGTGGTTGTTACGATGAGGCCAAACGCTTTATGGAAGCCATTACCATGGCCTACCACAATGCACATGGTGTTGAAACTAGAATTGTACGCATTTTTAATACTTATGGGCCAAAAATGAGACTTAACGACGGCCGTGTGTTACCCGCATTTATTGGTCAGGCTCTTAGAGGGGAAGACTTAACCATGTTTGGAGATGGCTCGCAAACCCGATCATTTTGTTATGTTGACGATCTTGTAGAGGGAATATATCGTTTATTGTTGAGCGACTACCATTTACCTGTAAATATTGGTAATCCATCCGAAATTACAATCAAAGAATTTGGAGAAGAAATTCTTAAACTAACAGGTGCTCATCAAAAATTAATTTCTTTACCATTACCAAAAGACGACCCTAAACAACGTAGGCCCAATATAAGTAAAGCAAAAGAGATATTAGGATGGGAACCCAAAGTAAGCAGAGCAGACGGCTTAAAGATTACATATGATTATTTTAAATCATTACCTAAAGAGGAGCTTTACAAAAAAGAACATCGTATGTTTGCATAGTAAAAAATTTCAACTATAAAAAAAGCGGGTTCACCCGCTTTTTTTATGAATGCCTATAACTCTTAACACAATCTATAAAAAACTTCACTTTATCCTTATCCAGATCGGGATATAAACCATGACCCAAATTAGCGATATGCCTGTTTGGTCCAAATGCTTTAAGCATTTTTTCAGCTTCTATTTTAATTGTTTCATAATCGGCATAAAGCATACAAGGATCCATATTTCCTTGTAAGGTTTTTTCTGGACCTATTAAAAGTCGAGATTCTGAGATATCCATATTCCAATCTAAGCCAATCGTATTACAATTTAATTTACCCATCTCACTTCTGGCAAAAAAAGCTCCCTTACCAAATACGGTAACCGGAACCTCAGTAATTGCATCACATATATTACGGATATACTGAAGAGAGAATAAATTATATTGTTCAGGTGAAAGAATACCTGCCCACGAATCGAATAACTGAACCATATCGGCTCCGGCTTTAATTTGCGCCTTAAGATAATTGATGGTACTCTGGGTAATCATTTCCAATAGTTGATGAGACAACTTAGGGTTGGTATACAACATTTTCTTAGCCTTAGAAAACGTTTTGGAGCCATTCCCTTCTACCATGTAGGCAAAGATAGTCCAAGGTGCACCTGCAAAACCAATTAAGGGTACCCTGCCGTTTAACGCTTTACGAGTAACCGCTATAGCTTCTGGCATATAGTAATAATCTTCATCTAAAGCTATATGTATTTTCGCAAGGTCAGATTCTGTTTTGATTGTATTTTCGAACCAGGGTCCTTTACTCTCAATCATTTGATAAGGCAAACCCATTGCCTCGGGAATTACCAAAATATCACTAAAAATAATTGCTGCGTCAACGCCTAAAATATCTACCGGCTGTATCGTAACTTCTGCGGCTAGTTCGGGAGTTTTAACTAATTCTATAAAACCACTTAATTTCTCACGAACCGCTCTGTATTCGGGCAAAATTCTGCCTGCCTGACGCATAAGCCATATGGGAGTTCTATCTGTTTCTTCGCCTTTAGCGGCTTTTAGTATAAGATCGTTCTGCAAAATCATAATGTAAATTTAACTATTATTAGGCCACAGTAACTGTTTATTTAAACTGATGTTTTCTGTATTATTAACAGTATTTTGAGCCATTAAAAAAGCTCCTTTTCTCCACTTAAGTAATAAATCCATATCCACATTATCAATAAGCGAAGAAAACAATTCCGGTTGACTTAAATCGAGATCAAAACCACAATTTAAACTTTCTAAATTTTGCCATGGTGTTTTATTACTAATTAAAACAGGCGTTGAAGCCATGAAAGATTGAACGATTACATGTCCGTAATTCTCTCCTAAAGTAGGCATATAAAAAAGATGATATTGAGAAATAGTATTAATTACAAGATCAGAATCCAGAACTCCTTTATAGTTTACAATTATATTAGAGGGTAATTCATTAATTACAGCCTGACATCGGGACCAATAATCATTATTATATACAGAACCATAAATATCAAATAGGATCTTCCGCTTTACTTTTTTCAAACTCTGTAAAGCAAAGATTAAATTTTTTTCGGGAGAGATTCTTGCAACATTAATTAAATTAAGAACATCAGATGAAACTAAAGACCTATAATTAAGAGTGATTTTTTGAGGAAGATTAGGCGCTACAAATAGCTTGACCTCTTTACCTAATACATTTATTACGTCCTCTTGTTCATTAAAGTTAGTAACATGCAACTGATAATTTGAATACAGATTGGTTTGATTAGCTAAAAATAAAAAAGCAGCCTTTTTTAATCCCTTTATTTGTAGTGCCCCCTTAGCCAACATTCCCCTGGTACCCACTATTTTTCGAAGTCTTAAATTTTTAAACAGATAAGCAGGAAGAATAGAAAATTTTGAAGAAAAAATTCCATTTATGTATAATACATCTGGATTGATTTCTTTGAATAATTGCTTAAACAATTTAGCCTTGATTGAATTTGCAG